>Ga0206106_100050_pt1 | contig 253413 bp, 207 predicted proteins | sample 1B1ome_FD_148677 | JGI IMG/M metagenome (GOLD analysis project Ga0206106, IMG submission 148677) | Enriched microbial communities from leaf-cutter ant dump, University of Wisconsin, Madison, United States - 1B110A | ecosystem: Environmental > Terrestrial > Nest > Insects nest > Nest dump... | reverse complement strand
AGGGAAAAGTCCTTTTTTTATTGTACTTTTAGTAGTTTTCATAGACCTTTTACACTTTTATTAAGAATTTCTTTAAGTTTTTTTTAAGAAAGTTTGTTTCGATTCTTAAAAAACCCTTAAATTTGCTTAGTGTTTAACAAAAACAATCTCTAAAAATGAAAAAAGTATTTGGTCTATTATTCGTTGCTACTATGGTAGCTTTTACAGCTTGTACTAAAACTGCTGAAACTGCTGAAGAAGAAGCAACTGCAACTGTAGAAGAAGCTGCTGCTGCTGTTGATTCAGCTGCTGCTGTTCTTGACTCTGCTGTTACTGCAACTGTAGATTCTGCTACTGCTGCTAACTAATCAGTAAAGACTTATTGAAAAAAAGCCTTATCTTGCGATAAGGCTTTTTTTATTGCTTTACGGTGACCAACCGACCCATGAATAAAAGCGGTCCGCCGCCCGGCTAAAATTTTATACAGATGAAATAGCCGTGAGCTATGAGCTATGAGAAAAAACAACAACGCACCAAGAGGTACGCCTCCCGCCGTTGATGAATAAACTCAAGGCTCAAGGCTCATAGCGGTCCGCCGCTGCGGCTTAAAATTTTATACACATGAAAGAAATAAAAATATCCATTGGGATTGGCCTGATGCTTACGCTTTTGGATGCGATAATAAGAGGCGTACATGTAGGCCTTACTACTGACATACATACCAATCGGTTGGATTCTTTGATTTCATCGGTAATGTTTAGTTTATTATTGATGCTGGTATATTTTGGTGTTTTGTATATTATTTTGGTTTTCGTATTTATTAAAACAATGTCTGCATTTAAAGCCTCCATGTCTATATATATTATCGGAGGCATTATCTATGCAAGTGCCTTGTTTATAATTTCCTGTTTGTTCCTGGGGCTTACTGATGCAAAGGGTACAAGTCCTGTAATTTCATCCCTGTTTTATCCCTTTTCAGGGTGCGTTCTGGGCTATTTAGTATTTAGGTATAAATCCACTCTCCCGCAATTGCAGTCGTAGGGAGGGTTTATTTCTGCTGACATCCCGTCAGGGATTAAATACCTGAGAAAAAAGCCTTATCTTGCGACAAAGCTTTTTATTGCTTCACCTATGTCATTCAGAACTGTCCCGCCCGCTTACACTACCGATTTCAGGATTTCCCTTGAACCTTTGGAGTACATTCCGGCCGCCGGCCGCATCGCGGTTCTCCGGTCGGATATCCTGGAAGTATTCCGGCTCGAATTCATATTTCCCTTTGGCCTGCTGCAGGCTCCGGATATTGAAACCGGTCATTTCTTACCCCGCCTGATGGCACTGGGTACAGCAGACCGCAGCGCTTACGAAATTGCCGAGGGGTTTGAGCGCCTGGGCGGCTTCCTGGATATCACCACCGGTCTGCACCGGACCGTGGTAACCCTTCACGGTTTAAGCCGTTATTTCAGCCATTACCTTCCCCTGCTGGCTGACGTTATCTATCAGCCTTCATTCCCGGAACCGGAAATTGAAATTCAGCGTGCACAGGCTTCCCAGAACTACCTGGTAGAAAACCGGAAACCCTCCGCCAGGGCTAACCGGCTGTTTAAAGAAGCGATGTACGGGAAAGACAGCATGGCGGGCCGCAGCCCCGGTCCGGAAGGTATCGGCAAGCTTAACCGCGACACCCTTCTCAGGTTTCATGCGGCCACTTTTGCGGCCTGTCCCTTTGATATTTACCTCTGTGGCCGCGTTACAGACACCGATCTTTCGCGGTTAGCGGATTTTGCAGGGCAGTTCATCCCGAACGGGAAAGTTTTTTCCCCTCCGTTTCCGGAGAAAAACGGGGTTCAGCATATGACCATGGAAATGGAAAACACCCTGCAGAGCAGTCTCATCATCGGGAAACGCCTCTTTAACCGGGCGCATCCTGATTTCTTCCCTTTCCTGGTTACCAATACCCTCTTCGGCGGTTATTTCGGCAGCCGCCTGATGAAGAATATACGGGAGGAAAAAGGGCTGACCTATGGCATTTCATCCTCCCTGGTGGCCAACGGCCCTGACGGCGTATTCAGCATCCGGGCAGAGCTGAATAAAGAAAAGCTGGCAGAAGCCATAGCCGCCATCGAAGCGGAAAAAGAGCTGCTCAGGACCACCCCGGTACGGGAAGAGGAGCTGACTACGGTCAAAAACTACATTAAGGGCAATATCCTGAACGGGACAAATACTCTTTTCGATATGATGGACAAGCACAAAGCCCTTTACTATGAAGCACTTCCACCTGATTTTTATGAAAATATGAGTACACAGACAGATACCGTGACGCCTGAAGACATAATGCGTATGACGGATACCTGGTTAAATGATTTCTCAACGGTAATAGCAGGATAATATGGGACGGATACTCGCCATAGATTACGGAAAAGTACGCACAGGACTGGCGGTTACTGACCCGCTGAAGATCATCGCCACAGCATTGGAAACCGTTAATAGCCGGGAGCTTCTTTCTTTCCTGAAACAATATACGCTGCGTGAGCCGGTAGAAATTTTTGTACTGGGCCTGCCTGTAAGTCTCAGAAATGAAGATACCCCTACCACGGCCATGGTACGCGAATTCGGACAGACATTGGAGCAGACCTTCCCGGACATCCCGGTACGTTATGTAGATGAGCGTTTTACTTCAAAAATGGCCCTTGATAGTATGATTGCCTCCGGTACAAAGAAGAAAGACCGGCAGAACAAGGGGAATACGGATAAGGTAAGTGCGGTGATTATACTGCAGTCATTTATGCAGAGTATATAACTTTCAAAAGCCCTTCGACAAGCTTAGGGTGACAATGGTAACGCACTGGTTGTCATTGTCACCCTAAGCTTGTCGAAGGGCTTTTGAAAACGATCTATACCTTATCCGGACTATTCAAATCCCGGATTTTGCTTCAAATTCGCGTTCCGGTTGATCTCATCCCTGTGAATCGGCGTGAAGTACATTTTATCCAGCCAGTTCCTGTTTTCAGTACCCGGATCAATAGGAAATACGGTATACGTATAGTCGTAATTATCCGGATCGTACTTATACAACGTAACGACCTTACCAGGCTTCAGTGTTCCTTTGATACTGATATAATCAGCTTTACGGCCTACGGTTACCGGTGCAATCATCCAACGGCGGATATCGTGATAACGGTGTGCTTCAAATGCCAGTTCTACCAGGCGCTCGTTTCTGTAGCGATCCCGCAGGGCGTTACCTGAATCGGTCACCGCCGGCATTCCGGCACGGAACCGGATCTTGTTCAGCCAGGTGCGGGCTTCGGCCTCTTCGCCCAGTTCTATACAGGCCTCAATATAATTCAGCACCGCTTCAGTATATCTGAATAAAGGCCACGGAATCTCCTGACGGGTATTCTGATCCACAATAGCCGGGTTTTCATCCAGGAACTTCCGCATATAGTAACCGGTACGGGTGCCGTTCCAGTCTTCTACCGAACTCAGACGGGTATCTAAGCCGTTGTAGGTTACCTTAGCTCCTGAACCGTCAATGATCTCATACTGGCCTGTCTGGATCTGGTTAGCCGGATCTTTGGCGGCCACGTCTGCAGTACGCGGTTTCCAGCCAGCCCCGTCATATAATACAGAAGCATAGAATCTCGGGTCACGATTGGTATACGGGCTCTTTGCATGAGCGGCATTGCTCCAGTTGAACTTCGAACCGTCTGCCATCTCAAACGCATCTACAAACTGCTGCAGTGGGGTATTTCCGGCCCAGTTATGGTAACCGTTAGGACCGTTATACAAACCTATTTGACCACCGCCTTCACCCTTGGCATTGATAAAGTACCGTCCCATGATCATATCCACCTCTCCACCACTACGTGAATAAGATAAATTCTTAAAATTCTGGGTACCGTTAGCTGCAGGCGCTGACAGATCCAGCATATACTGATGTTTGCTGATATCTACCACCGCCTTGGCAGCTGCCTTGGCTCTTTGCCAGCGCTCTGCCCTTGTTCCCGTAGTAATAGCCACCAGTTCAGGATTAGCATAAGCCGCCATAGCCGTAGATTTGGATTTGGCCGTATTGGCATCCAGCAGGTCACTGGCAGCATACACCAGCATCCGGGCTTTTAGTGCCAGAGCAGCAGTTTTTGAAGACCTTCCTTTAACCATAGAACGATCCCCCATCAGGGCTGCTGCATCATCACAATCTTTTACAATAAAGTTGATACATTCCTCCATGGTATTCCGTGGCACCTCATAATCCGCTTCTCCCAGGTCATAAGGACGGTCTACCAGCGGCACGGCACCGTAGAATCTCACCAGCTGATGATACAGGTAAGCCCGCATAAACTTGGCTTCTCCCATCAGCTGCTCCACAATACCGTTCTTGTTCTCAAACTTCGGATCCGAAAGGTTTTTAATAGCAATATTCGCTGCCCGGATCCCCCTGTACATATTTCCCCACTCCTGGGTATATTTCACCCACCCGGGACTCGCCGGGTTGGATCTTGATTCCGTAACGGTGGTAATTCCCCGGCCTGTATGGGTAAACATAGCCTCGTCAGTTAACGAAGCCAGCATCTCCTCATCAAAACCACCCAGGCCTATATAGGTATAAATATGTGCCACAAAACGCTCGGAAAGTACGGCATCTGTCCACACCGCCGACTCCGAAACCTGGTCAAGGGGCTGGGTATTGACGAAATCGTCATTACAACCCATCGTGGTAAACAGTGCCCCGACCGATAAAATAATACTTTTTATATATCTCTTCATCTTAATCAATTTTTAGAATGTTACGGTTAAACCAGCATTGATCACTCTCGCCTGCGGGTAATATTGCCCGGTGGTATTATCCGATTCCGGATCCAGCACTTTCAGTTTATCCCAGGTAATCAGGTTCAGACCATTCAGGTACACTCTCAGGTTATTCATCTTGATCTTATTCGTCAGGTTAGCCGGCAAAGTATAGCCTACCTCCAGGTTTTTCAGACGGATATAATCCCGGCTTCTGAACCAGTAGGTATTTCCTCCTGAATAATACTGGTCTCCCCTTTCTGCAATCCTCGGATGCTCACTGCTGGGGTTATCAATGGTCCAGCGGTTCTCATAAATATCCAGGAAGAAGTTACCGATACTTCCCATCTCACCGGCACTTACGTATTGCTTGGCGCCGGCGGCACCCTGGAACAGGATAGACAAATCAAAATTCCTGTATTGTCCACCCAGCACCAGACCACCCTGGAACAGCGGTATATTGTTAAAGTCCGGACGAATCCTGTCATCAGGCGTAATTTTTCCGTCGCCGTTAATATCCTTATACTTCATATCACCGGGCCGGAGAGAACCGATAATCGAACTGTAATCCAGCGGATTACTATCAATTTCAGCCTGATCTTTAAATACCCCGTCAAATTCATACATCAGGAAAGTACCGATCGGGCTGCCGGTAGACCTTTGCCAGGCAGGTGCACCCGGTGCCTCATCCCAGAAGAGGATTTTGTTCTTGGCGTACCCACCGTTAAGACCGATATTGTAAGTCAGCTCACCAATTTTATCTCTCCAGCCGAAATTAAATTCCCATCCCCTGTTCCGAACTTTACCGATGTTCTCATTGGGCAGGGTCAGACCGGTAGACTGTGGTACCGAGGCATTTCTGGCCGTAAGAATCTGCGTTCTCAGGTTATTGAAGAGCTCAAGCTCAAAAGTCAGCCTGTCTTTAAGCAATGAACCTTCCAGACCAATATTGGCATTATTGGCCACTTCCCAGGTAATATTGGTATTGGGTATCCGTGACTCCGCCAGGGTTTTATATTCCGCTCCGTCTATGATATAGCTGCTGAAGCCATAAGTAGCCAGGTACTGATATCTGGAAACCTTGTCGTTACCCATTTGTCCCCAGGAACCTCTTAATTTCAGGTAGCTCAGAGGGCTGTTTTCCATGAAATTCTCTTCCGAGATCACCCACCCCAGCATAACTCCCGGGAAGAAACCATATCTCGTATCAGCAGGGAAAATATCGGACGCATCATATCTCCACAGTAATTCTGCCAGGTATTTCTCGCTGAAGTTGTAGGTAAAACGTCCGAAATAGTTCAAGCGGGCCTCCTCATATGCACCGCCCCAGTTATTCTTTTCCAGGTCACCTCCGGCAAACATCTGGTCTATGGCAGAAGACACAAAGAATCTCCTGTAAGCACCCATGTTATCGCCTTCAATGGTCTCCCGGTTAGTACCGGCCAACGCTCCCACCGTATGCTTGCCGAAAGTGCGGTCATAGCTAAGTGTGGCTCCCAGAAGTATATTCAGCTGGCTTTCAGTATATTGATTCAGATTAGGTTCAGCCGGTCCGCGGGTAGAAGCCACCAGGTTAGGCGTACCGTCGGGCTGCGTACCCGATCCTCTTTCATACAGGGTCCATGGAATAGTCCACAACTTCCGGTTCCAGAGTCTTTTATCCAGGGCGGCAGTACCGGTAAATTTAAGGCCTTTCACCCCCGGAATCTTAATATCCAGCTGTCCGTTAGTCTGGAAGAAATCATTTTTCTGCCGGTCATAGCCGGTTTGATTGGTCGTGATCACCACAGGGTTCTCACCGTATTCAATATCCGGACCGGGCAGACCGTTAGGCCAGTAAGCCGGCATCTGCGGCTTTCCTCTCATCAGCATTCTGAAAATAGCTCCTGCACCTTTGGTAGGGTATCTTCTGAACTCTTCACGGGCCAGCGCACCAATGGTCACATTGATATAATCATTGATCTTGGCATCCAGGTTTAACCGGAGGTCATATTGAGAATACCCGGTGGCTGAATTTTTATAGTAAGCATCCTGGTCCTGGTAACCCAGTGAAGTGTAGTACTTGATATTTTCACCCCCTCCGTTAAGGGTCAGGTTATGCCGTACCTGCGGAGACCAGTCTTTCAGTGCAGCATCAAACCAGTCGGTATTCGGATAATTCCACGGATCAGATCCGTCACTCAGCTTTTGAATAGCTTCCGGCGAGAAAGGAGCTACCCGCTGCTGTCCGTTAGGTCGCGTAAACACCCCTGTAGATTTGTAAGCCTGATTGGCACCGGCCCATTCACTTACAGGTAAAGCATAAACGTTCAGATCATTCAGCATTTCTGCATACTGTGCTGAATTGGTCATTTTAGGAATTACCGTAGGCTGTGAGTAACCCTGATTAAATGAATAAGACAGTTCGGGCTTACCTGATTTACCTCTTTTAGTGGTAATCAGGATTACCCCGTTAGCCGCTCTGGCTCCATAGATAGCAGCAGAGGCGTCTTTCAGCACGGAAATGCTTTCAATATCCTGTGGGTTCAAACGCTCCAGACCACCCGCACGGTTAGGAATACCGTCAATTACAATCAGTGCATCATTGTTTCCCAGGGTATTGGAACCCCTGATCCGGATAGACGACCCATCGTAACCCGGTTCACCACTCCGGTTCACCGCTACTACGCCGGGCATCCGGCCCGCCAGTGAGTTACTTAAGTTAACGGCCGGCGACTTTACCAGTTCTTCCCCCTTTACAGAGGCTACTGACCCGGTTACGGTCTCCTTTTTCTGAACACCATAACCCACTACGATCACCTCGCTCAGGTGCTGGTTATCAGCAGACATGGCAACATCAATAACACTTCTGCCACCTACGGTAACTTCCTGCGGCAGATAACCTACCATAGAGAATACCAGAACGGAATTCTCATTGACAGCTTCGATTTTGAATTTTCCTGACACATCGGTCAGTACTCCCCGGGTAGTACCTTTCACAGTAACAGTTACCCCCGGCACCCCCTCTTTGGTCTCATTGTCGGTGACCGTTCCGGTGACCTCCCGGCCGGCACCCTGTGCACTGGCTTCATGCTGAGCCAGGCTCCAGATCATACTTAGCAGAATGAAAAGGAGCTTCAAAGTAGAATTTTTTCTCATAAGGTTGAAAAGAATTAAAGTGAGTTAATCAGGAATCAGGGCAAGGCCTGGCTAAAGTCCCTCCGGATTCTTATATCAAAGATAGAATTTAAAAAACCATAAAAAAATTCTATTTTTTAATGAAATAATTTAAAAATGGCAAAGCAATCGATTGCATTGTTAAATTATTCCAATGCAAACCTTTGCGCAAAACTCAAAAAAACGCAACTTTATATTCGATCTCTTATAAGATAAGCCCATGAGTCAGAAAAATATAACGATTAAAACGATTGCAGAGAAGCTGGGTATCTCTATTTCAACGGTTTCCCGTGCCCTGAAAAATAACCCGCGTATCAGCGATGACACCCGGAAAAAAGTAATCCAGGTGGCTGAAAAATTAAACTATATTCCTAATCCTATTGCCTTAAATCTTCAGAAAAGCCGCACTAACCTCCTGGGACTGGTGGTTCCTACCCTCGAAGAGGATTTTTTTTCACATATTGTTTCAGGAGTAGAGCAGGTCACCTCTGAAAACGGATTTCACCTGATTATCAACCAGTCAGGAAATTCCATGCAGAAAGAAAAAGAGATCATCCAGTCATACATTAAGTCTAAAGTGGATGGGATCATGGTTTCTATGGCCGCGGATACCGCTGATTACTCCCACTTTGTAAAAGTACAGAACCATGGCATCCCTTTGGTATTCTATGACCGTATTCCCCGTAATTTTCCTTCCCATAAAGTCAGGTCAGAGATTCTTCAGGGGGCCGTAGAGGCCATTCACTTCCTTTTTAAGAAAAATAAGAGAAAGATTGCCTTACTGAACGGCCCTTCTAACCTGCAGGTCTCGGATGATCGTCTGAACGGCTACCTGGAGGCCATCAAAAGCCTGGGGCTGGAAACCTCTCCCCAATACATTAAGACTACGGATCTGAGCCGCGAGGATACCCAGCTGAAAATGGAAGAGTTTATAAGAATGGACGAAAACAGGCCCGATGCTATCGTTTGTTTTAATGATTACGTGGCCCTGCATGCCATAAAGGCCTGCATGGTTCATTCAGTGACACCTAACCGCGACATTACCTTTGTAAGCTTTGCGAATATCGGCGTAAGTGAATATATCGAAAACAAACCCCTGGCTTCAGTAGAGCAATACCCCGTTAAGCTGGGAACCGAGTCGGCCCGCCTGCTGCTGGAAGACATCCGTACCGGTGAAAACACCCGCTTCAGGGAAATCTTAGTGAAAACAAGGCTGGTCATTCATACCTCCTGATACTCATATTTTTTCTCTAAATTTGCCTGATGACATCGGTTTTTGATACTAAAATTGAGTTTCTGAAAGGCATGGGTACCGCCCGGGCCGAGCTCCTGAATAAAGAGCTCGCTATCTTTACTTTCGGCGACCTCCTGGAACATTACCCCTTCAGGTACGAAGACCGTACGCAATTTTCCCGGATTTCAGACCTGAATGACGATATGCCCTCTGCCCAGATCCTGGGACAGATCACCGCCGTAGAGCTGGTTCAGGGTAAGGGAAGGCAGCGCCTGGTGGCCTCTTTTTCTGACGGCACGGCAACCATGGAGCTGGTGTGGTTTCAGAGCATCAGCTATTTTCAGAAATTTCTTAAAGTAAGGTCCAATTATATTGTTTATGGCAAGCCGGCTTTTTTCGGCGGGATATTTACCATCCAGCATCCCGAAATAGAGCTCTATCAGTCGGATAAGCCTCTGCCGGGATATTTTCAGCCCATTTACCCGCTTACAGAGAAGCTCCGCAAAAAGTTTATGGAAAGTAAGAGCTTCACCGGCTGGATGCGCACCCTCCTTCCCCAGGTAGAACCTTATATCCATGAGACCCTGCCGGAGGGCATCCTTCACCGCTACCGGCTGATCTCCAAAAAAACGGCTTACTTCTACCTCCACCTTCCCGCTAACCGGCAGGAGTTGAACCAGGCGCAGCGAAGGCTCAAATTTGAAGAGCTTTTCTTCAACCAGCTGAAGCTGATCTCGCTCTCACTGGTACGCAAAAACGAGTTTGCAGGACAGGTCTTTAACAAGACCTCACTGCTCACCACTTTTTATAAGGAACATTTGCCGTTTGATCTGACCGGCGCCCAGAAACGGGTGATCCGGGAGGTGTTTGACGACATGAAATCGGGGAAGCAGATGAACCGCCTGGTACAGGGCGATGTGGGCAGCGGGAAGACCATTGTGGCCTTTATCACCATGCTTATGGCCATTGACGGCGGTGCCCAGGGCTGCATGATGGCCCCTACCGAAATCCTGGCTCAGCAGCATTATACCAACCTGAAGAAATATTGTGACCTGCTGGAGCTGAATATCCGCTTACTCACCGGCTCTACAGGCCGGAAAGACAGGCAGGAGATTCACGAAGGCCTGTTGAACGGCAGCCTGCATATCCTGGTGGGTACCCATGCCGTACTGGAAGACGTGGTTCAGTTCCGGAACCTGGGCATCTGCATCATTGATGAGCAGCACCGCTTCGGGGTAGCCCAGCGGGCCAGGCTTTGGGAAAAAAATACCCGTACCTATCCCCATATGCTGGTGATGACCGCTACCCCCATTCCGCGTACACTGGCCATGACCCTTTTCGGTGACCTGGATATCTCGGAGATTGATGAGCTCCCGCCGGGCAGGAAACCCATTAAAACCGTTCACCGTTACGAAACCAACCGCCTGGCCGTATGGGGCTTTATGAAAGAAGAGCTGGCCAAAGGACGGCAGGTTTACGTGGTTTTTCCTCTCATTGAAGAATCTGAAAAGCTGGATCTGAAAAACCTGTTTGATGGCTACGAGCACATCCGGGCGGCCTTCCCCGACTACGCGGTGAGCATTGTACACGGCAAAATGAAGCCCAAAGACAAGGATTATGAAATGCAGCGCTTCAAAAAAGGCGAAACCCATATTATGGTAGCCACCACGGTGATAGAAGTAGGGGTGGATGTGCCTAATGCCAGCGTGATGGTCATTGAAAGCGCGCATCGTTTCGGCTTATCGCAACTGCACCAGCTGCGCGGCCGGGTAGGGCGGGGAGCAGAGCAGTCGTACTGTATTTTAATGACGGGCTATGAGCTTTCCAAAGATACCCGGAAACGGATGGAAACCATGGTGGAATCGGAAAACGGCTTCTATATTTCCAAAGTAGACCTGGAGCTCCGGGGGCCGGGTGACCTGGCCGGCACCCAGCAAAGCGGGCTGGTAGACCTGAAAATTGCAAACCTGGCCCAGGATGAGGATATCCTCCGCATAGCCCGCGAAGAAGCATTCGATATATTGCGTAAAGACCCGGCGCTGGAATTTGCCGAACATCTTCCTATAAAAATGCACCTTTCCAAGATTAAGGACAAGAGCCTCAGCTGGAGCCGAATTAGTTAAGAAGGCCTTTAAAAAGCAAAATGCAAGGCGTTGAGGATGAGGCCGAAGGAGCATACTGTAGTATGTGGCTGAGGACGAATTCCGAAAACAACGCAGCAGTTTGCTTTTTAAACACCTTCAGTCTGGGCGTTTGTAATTTTTGACAATAAAACTGATACCTGTATGCACAATATCTCCCATGGTTTCACAGTGCCTGAACTGCGAATTATACGTAAGCTTCTGAAGAGCGGTACGCAGCTGGATCACATTTTCATGCGGGGCCAGGAAGTCCTTCCGCATAATGGCCACCAGGTACTCAAACTTCCGGATACTGTTGGTTACCCGCTTCACCAGCAGGGAACGTAATTCGGTACGGTATTGCTCCACCGACTTGGGCTGAAGCTTTTTTATCACCAGGTCCACCATTTTAAAGTTTTCCTTAAAATACTGGGGCATATAGATTTTCAGGTTTCCTTCATAACACTGCTGATCAAAATCAATGGGCCGGATCCGGTAAACCACCCGGTCAAAATCATGGGTAGGCACCACCACGTAATTATATGATCGCATATCGCCCAGCAGCCCGGTCAGGCAGCGTTCATTGAATTTCACAAACTCCTTCGCAATCTGGGTCTTATCCAGCTCGGAACAGTTGGGCAGGTAATCTTCAATAAACACATCACCCGGAATACCCCAGATATGCTCTTCGATCAGGGTATCTTTATAAACCAGGTAATTGGCCCGGTTAGGAGAGAGAAGATCCTCCATTTCCAGGCCGTAAATGCGTGAAGCATCCACTTTTTTGATATAAAAATTGGTATGAATGTCATTCAGTATATTCCTCACCCGGATCCGGAAGGGTTTGGAATTACCGAAAGTGCAATAGTCTACCGAGTCCACACTCAGGTAAGGCAGCACGCTCCGGTCGCCGTCAGAATGCAGCAGAGTGTAAATCCGCTTAAGCCCTTCCCGGATCTCATCAAAGTCTGTAGGGTTATAATACACGCTGCGCCAGAGCGTATCCTTTCCCTTCAGATCATGCACCACGCTCCCGTCGGTAAACCTGAGCAGGTCATCGTACTCCAGGTCAATCTTGGTCAGCCGGTTATATTTTTCCAGGTAAACCCGCAGGCCGTCTGACACCGGGTAGAACGGTTTCCGGAAGGCAATTTTTACGTCCTTTTTAACTTCTTTCATATCACCACCGGAGTAATTAGATGCTCAATACTACCCAAAATATTTTCTCTGTGTATGCTTTTACCGGAAAAGAATTATTCAGAGGATATCCATGATATCATTTTTCCTTTGTCTTGAAATAGGAATGACAGCATTATTGGTCAGCAAAAAAAAGTTTTCGTTCTTATGAAATTCTTTAATCTTCAGGAGGTTGACTATGTAGGAATTATGCACCCGGTAAAACATGTGGTTAGGTAGCAAATCTTCCACATTTTTCAGCTTCTGGGTCATAAACAGCTCTTTCTTCCCTTCCAGGAAAACCCGGCAATAGTTACCGTCACTCTCACAATAAATGATTTCATCGGGGTCTAAAAATACTATTTTCCTGTCTACAGATAATTTTATCTTTTTCGATATCCCCTGCTGCTCGTTAAAGCGGTCTATGGCATCCAGTATCTTCTGCGACATCTCATCTTTCTTCTGAACGTTTTTTTCCAGTTTGCTCAGGGCTTTCTCAAGGTCATCCGGGTCAATGGGTTTCACCAGGTAATCCACCACATCGTTTCGTATGGCTTCCAGCGCGTATTTGTCATAGGCCGTAGTAAAAACCACATCAAAACTGCGGTCTTCAAACCGCTCCAGGAAAGCAAAACCATCCATGCCGGGCATTTCCACATCCAGGAAAACAGCATCTACCGGGTTCTTCCCGAGAAAAGCCACGGCCTCTTCTGCATGGGTAAACGTTTCCTGCACCGTTACCCGGTCACTGAACTGCGCCAGTTCATACAAAAGCGTGGTAAGTGCTTTGGGTTCATCATCTATAAGAATACATTTCAGCATAACCTGATAAGGTTTAATCAAATATAGCTTACCCGTCTCAATAAAGAAAGCTATTCTGTATATTCGGTATGAAATAGTTTATAAACAGCGGGTTAATATGGCCACCGTAACCTGTGTCCCCCTGATACCGTCTTCCCGGTCTGTAATCTGAAAGTCAATATGGGTAGTATGGCTTTCGTTAAATTGCCTTACCCGTTCGGTGATCAGTTTTAATCCATGAGATTTATGACGGCCGGCGTTTTGCTTTTTTTTCAAAGAATTTCCGTAGCTAATCCCATTATCTGTGATAGAAATCCGTACCCCGCCTTCCATGGCCGAAGCCGTAATTTCCAGATGCTTTTCAGTGTCAGACTCTGCCAGTCCGTGCCAAACCGCATTTTCCACAAAAGGCTGTAATAAAAATGACGGAATTCTTACCTGGTGCAGGTCAAGGCCGTCTTCTGCCTTAAAACAGATATGGAGCGTATTGGAAAGGCGCATATTCTCTATTTCCAGGTAGAGCCTCAGGATGTCCAGTTCTTCGGCCAGTGATGTGGTTTCATGCATACTTCCGTCCAGTATTTTCCGGATAAACTTGGCAAACTTATTGAGGTAGGAAACGGCCTCTGTGGTATTGTTTTCTATCACAAAAGCTTTTATGGAATTGAGCACATTAAACAAAAAATGAGAATTCATCTGGCTTCGCAATACCTTGTTCTGCAGTTTGTACAGGTTGTTTTCCAGCTCCTTAATCCGGTTTTGCCGGGCCATAGCCTCAAAAGCCGTTTCCTGGTGTTTCAGTTTTTCACTTATTTCACGGTTCAGTTTTACCTGCGCATCCGAAAGCTCTTTTTGTACGTTTAGTTTCTCCTGGTAAACATCCCTTATTCTCAGGCCCAGCCCCAGGGCAAAAGTCGTGGACTCTATCACTACCCCTATAAAAAAATACGTAATGGGCTGGAGATCATCAGGCGTTTTAGAGGCCATTTTGGTACTTTCTACGGTAGCAATTATACCAAAAAGGATAAAAGCCAGTGTACCGGCAAGCAGGTACCGCCGGTTATGGGCCTTGCGGGCTTTAAAAATAAGGTAAAACGATACTACTAAATGGATAGGAATAAAGATAGCCTGAAAGTAAAAAGCATATTGACTTATGCTAAAATACCCGTTCAGAACTAAAAAGTAATACACCAGGGAGAAACCAAAAAGAAGAACGAGGTAAATGTACACCTGTTTTGCCAGACGGGGAAAATGATCCGGAATGTTCAGAAAGTTTATCCCGAACAGGATATAAAAGCAATGAAAAATAATCTGGATAAAATAGTTAAACACATAATGCACCCCATTATAATAAGATTTCCCTATTTCATCGGGCATAGATGCTTTTGTGAAAATATACACCGATAAAACCCATGTGTAGAGAGCGTAATATAAATAGGTTTTTTCGCGGTTATTAAAATATACTATTAAAGAAATTCCGCACAGCACCAGCAGGTAAGAGTAGGTAAAAACACCCGGAAGGTTTATCGCATTTTCAATATATATCAGCATGGGCTATCTCTATTTCCGGCTCAAAGATGGTTGTTTAGTCCATTTAAGTTAAGCAATTATGTATCAACAGCAGCATTTATTGTATAAATATGTCATCTATACAGTAAATCCTGCCAACCATACACGCTTCGGTATCCTGCATAAAATCTTACTGGAATGATAGAAAGACGGCCCTTAGTTTTGACCGATGGAATTCGTTTTTTCTCAACAAAATTTACAGGCTATGAAAAGAATAACGGCAGGCATACTGGCCCTTTGTTTTTTTACTTCCATAAATACAGAGGCCCAGATATGGAAAAATATGGAAAAGAAGATAGGAAAAAAAATAGAGCGGCAGGCCGACAAGCGCTTAGAAAGAAAAATAGACAAAACCATAGACAAGAGTTTTGATAAACTGGAAGATGCGGCAGAAGCAAAACCGAAGTCAGATAAGCAGGCTAACCCGCCGGCAAATAAAAAAGCAGAGCCGGGTACGCGGGAGACCATACGGGCAATGGGGAGCTCAGGTGATACCCCTTTGGCAGATGAGTATTCTTTTAAGATGGGGGTAACTTACCAGGTGGCTACCTCCAGCAAAAAAGACAAACCGCAGACCATGACCCTTTGGATTTCAGACAAAGACTATATAGGTATGAACGCCGCTGCACAGAAATCTATGTTTATGGTCATGCACGGGGGCCGGATGATTGCTTTTATGGAAGATAAGAAAACCTATATGTCTTTAGGGGCCGGGCTGACCGATGCCCTGATGAAAGAAGCCGAAAAACAGGCCGGGGATGATGTAGACCCTAATGTAAAGTTTGAAAAAACAGGCACCGAAACCCTGCTGGGGTATGCCTGTGATGTGTACAGAATCACCACTACGGATGGGGTATCTAAGGTTTGGATAGCACCGTCTATAGGGGTATCGGGCTTTATGAAGAGTTTTGCGGCCATGAGCAGAAACTCCAAAATTCCGACCAATGGCCCTGCAAACGGAATGATGCTGAAAATGGAATCAAAAGATGCGAAAAGCGGAGAAATCTATACCATGACAGCCACCGAAGTACACAAAACTCCAAAAGTCATTAAGACATCAGGCTATAAAAGCATGTATTAAACAGAATATAAACAAACCCTGCACGGCAAAACTGCTGCAGTTATTTTTTTGAATATAAAATTTATAAACCCATGAAAAAATTATTTTTATCCGTTCTGGTATTTGCGTCTTTGTCATGTGGCAAAAAAAAAGCGGTTGACCCATTGAATCCTATGGGAGGCTGTGTTTCTCTTACAGAGGCGTATTCGAGTGCCGCCTCCAGATATATTTCTGACCCCACCAAACAAAATTGCCAGGCTTTCCTGAAAGCATTGGACGATATGGTAAATAAGTGTGCTATTTTAACGGCTGAGCAAAAACGGGAATACAGGGAACAACGTGCAGATTTAAGCTGCGATTAAGGTCAGCAGCTTAAGGGGAGATTTACGGTAAGCATATACTCTGTTTTCTCCCCTGTACCTTTGTCAGTGCCGGTTATTCTGAAATAGTATTTGCTGATAGCGACCAACCCGGGATGTGCCGTGACAGAGGTTATTTTCAGTATTTCTTTGGCAAAATTACCTCCACAATGTTGTTCTATAGCCTCTCTGTATTCTTCGGGGGTTATGTAAGGAAAACGGCACCCTTCTTCTTCCGTGTAAGAAAGTGTGGTAAACGCTCCGGGCTTATGTTGTATAAGAGGTCTCCATCCTGACTCATAATGTTTCCAGTCGTGAAGTTCACATAGCTCCCCTTCTAAACTTATTCCGGCAGTAGTCTGATATCGCTGTTCTATTTTTATATTTTCCAGTACCTCACTGACCACATATATTTTCCGGTTTTCTATCACTTCCCCTAACTCAGAATATAGATTTACGGTGTCCCTGTTTACCTGATTGAGATACCCTTCTCCGTCATAAAATACTACGTGCTCTACAAAAAGTGTAAAATCTTCGTACCTGATAGCGGTGACATTGTCAGCATTAGTATAAAAAGGAGGATTTTGTCCCATATCAGCCTTGTCTTCTTTCTGTTTTTCTCCGGACGGATTACAGCCAGACAGGGTTAGCAAAAACAACAAGGCAACTCTCATTGTATCAATCACAGGCATCTCCGGCTCTTTTTTCCATTTCTGCAAAGGTTTTTCTGGCTGCGCTAAGCGTCTGCCCCAGCACTTTCAGTTCATATCCACCCTCTACTATCACTTTGGAGTAGCCCGATTTACACACCGGCCCCCATTTCAGCCTTGAGCCTGTGGTATAACCCACATGCACAAACGCTACCTCCTGGCCTGCAATTTTCAGTGAAACCCTCGGAAAAGCCACGCCAAACTGTAAATCTACGGGCATACCTATAGTAGCCGCAGAATCAAATGTGCCGTCTGTAACTTCACTTTGGTTCAGGCCGCCGTCTGTGCTAACGTCCGTGCCTTTATATTCAAACCCGGCATGAGCATCAAAGCTGACCCGGCTTCTGGCCGTAGCTGAAGAACGGGCATCGGGAACGGTCATCTGGGATACAAACTGTACACCCACATCTATGGTCATGGGAATAGGGTTAGGGATAGGTCCGGCCGGGCTCGGAATAAAACGAATGGGAAAGGAAATGGCCATTTCGGGTAGCTTCAGGCTGTGTTCGCCGCTGTTGCCCCCGGCAGTAGCCATACGTACTGAAAAGTCTGCTTTCAGACTTTTGTTATGAGCGTTAAAGTCTTTCAGTTTACCGTTTTCAATCACCATGCGGGCCTGTTGGCTGGGCAGGGTAGCCGTACCCTCTGCCACAAAAGCAGTACTGCTGCCTTTAGACATCTCAAATGTAAACGAACACGCATTAATCTTTCCGTTTTCCAGTTTGGGAGTAATGATTATCTTGTGGTCTACCCCTCCCACGCTTACCTGGTGTTCTATCGGCGAAACCGAAAGCCGCTGTCCTTTTTGAAGTACTTCACGGCCACCAATGCGCAGGGAGGAGGCATCGCCCCAGTCGGGCGAGATGTCAAAGGCTATGGTTCCGTTTTTAATAACCTCTGTTAGTGCTGCATCTTCTGTTTCCACCAGGTAGTTATCGCCACTACTCCGCACAGACTTTACCTTACGCATCAGCTCACCGGGAATCAGGATCACTTCGCCAGCTTTGGGCTGGTTCCGGAAAGCCTCTTTTTTTAAGGTGTATTGCCCGGTGGTTTCATTCCTTCCTATTATCACCTCGTCAGCCGACTTCTCAATCACCAGCGCCTTGTCAGAATAACTGACTGAAACCCCGGATTCACCTAGGCTATTTTTATCTACATCTTCTTTGGTACACCCCAGAGCTCCTGCCAGTAATACCAGACCAATAATTTTCTTCATGACTGTATCTTAAGTTAAGTATCACTCTAAAAGTAAACTGTTGTATCTTTGTAGATCATGTATTTTGTACGATTGGTAGTGATTACTTCATAATCTGCACATTAAAATATCATTCAGTACTGACCTTCATGGCATCACATTACTTAATGTCCCAAAAAGCCAAAAGTTAACATCCCTTTTTACTTTTATATTGCCAAACCCTTTACAGCTTTATACCCCCTCACATTTTTTTCTTACTTTTATCCTGAAAAACCCATCTCCGGCATGTCACGGGGCGGCCTCCCGCCCAACCGTCTATGAATACGATTTGAAACTTTTATACAGATGAAAAAAATACTCTTCCTTATTCTTTTATCGGGGCCGCTGCTACATGCCCAGGTATTCAATGAGTTCCCCGTTCAGACCCAGAAACCCCCGCTTCATGGCAGGCACTGGATGGCCATTACCGGCAAGCCCCTGGGGGCCACAGCCGGCGCCATGATCTTCGCTAAAGGCGGCAATGCCATAGATGCCTCCTGCGCCATGCTGGCGGCCACCTGCACCATGTGGGACGTGCTCAGCTGGGGAGGAGAAATGCAGGCGCTGATCTATAACCCCAAAACCGGGAAAGTGATCGGGGTAAATGCCCACGGGGTAGCTCCTACCGGTGCCACGGCTGAATTTTATAAATCAAAAGGGTACGCGTATCCGCCGGAATACGGCCCGCTGGCCGCCGTTACGCCGGGTACCCCCGGAGGCCTGATGGAAATACTGGCAGAGTTTGGCACCATGAGCCTGAAAGAGGTACTGGCACCGGCCATGACCATGGCGGCCGGCTACCCTATCGAAGCGCAAACGGCCAATTCCATTGAGAAAAACAAGCAGCTGATCAAACAATGGCCCTATTCTCAAAAAGTGTTTCTGACCCATCCGGGAGAAGAAAGGGAAGCGCCCGTAGCCGGTGAGATTTTTGTTCAGAAAGATCTTCTGGCCACATTGCAAAAGCTGGTAGATGCCGAACAGGAAGCCCTGAAAAAGGGGAAACCCCGGAAAGAAGCCATCCGGGCGGCTTACGACCGGTTTCACAAGGGGGATATCGCCCGGGAAATTGCCCGCGGAACACAGGAACAGGGCGGCCTGATCACTGAAAAGGACCTGGCCGGCTGGAAAGTGCTGTTTGAAGAACCCCTCAGCGTAAATTACAAAGGAATAGAAGTATACAAGCTGCAGCAATGGACCCAGGGGCCCGTGATGCTCCAGGCGCTGAATATGTTGGAAAACTTTGATCTTAAAGCCATGGGCTATAACACCCCGCGGTACATTCATACACTTTACCAGGTGATGAACCGGGCTTTTGCCGACCGCGATTTTTACTACGGCGACCCCTATTTTGCTCCTGCTGAGCCCATGAAAGGGCTTTTATCCAAAGAATATGCCCGTGAACGCCTGAAAGACCTGGATCCCGATAAAAATGACCCGAATGTAGGTCCCGGCGACCCCTATCCTTTTCAGCAGGAGAAAAACCCTTACCTGCCCCTGCCGGAAGGCAATAAAGTAGGCCGTCACGATCAGCGTCTCACTGAAAAATTCCTGGAAGATTTCACGGCCGGCACTACCTCTGTGGTAGCCGCTGACGAAGAGGGCTGGGTGGTTTCCATGACCCCCAGCGGGGGCTGGGTGCCGGCTACCATTGCCGGGAATACGGGGATCGGGCTGAGTCAGCGGATGCAGTCGTTTGTGCTGGATGAAAAAGAGAACCCTTTTAACGTGGTGGAACCCGGTAAGCGGCCCCGCGTAACGCTGACACCCACCCTGGCCATGAAAGACGGTAAGCCCTTTCTGGCTTTTGCTAAGCAGGCCGGCGACGAACAGGACCAGCTTCTGCTCCAGTTTTTCCTGAATGTGGCAGAATTTGGCATGACCGTTCAGGAAGCCACGGAAGCACCCAGCTTCAAGACCTTCCAGCTGAAGGCTTCTTTCGGGAATCACGAGAAAAAACCCGGCGTGCTCACCCTGAATAACGACACCCCCGAGTGGAACCGCAACGAGCTGAAACGAAAAGGCTACACCCTGAATTTCCAGCCCCGGACCAGCGGCCCGGTGAACGCTATCTATTTCGACTGGCAGCATGGCTCATTCTGGGGCGGTAGCAGTAACCACGGAGAAGATTACGGCATAGGATGGTAATTAATTCGTTTAACAATTATTACAGCCCGGACTTAAATATATTATCACAAGTTTTATCTTTGCATAAAAAGCGGCTATCATGATCAGTACTTCATTTCTTACCCATCTGCAAAACACACTTTCCGAAATTGAAAACGACGGGCTGTACAAGACCGAACGCATCATTACTTCTTCTCAAAGCGCTGAGATAGAAGCCAACGGCAAAAAACTGCTGAACTTCTGTGCCAATAATTACCTGGGTCTGTCTAATCATCCCGAAGTCATTAAGGCCTCGCAGGCAATAATGGATTCCCGTGGTTACGGGATGTCATCCGTGCGCTTCATCTGCGGAACGCAAGACATTCACAAGGCCCTGGAAAAGAAGTTGTCAGAATTCCTCGGGCTGGAAGACACCATTCTGTATGCCGCGGCATTTGATGCCAACGGCGGAGTATTTGAGCCCCTCTTTACGGATGCGGATGCCATCATCTCGGATGAACTGAACCACGCCTCTATCATTGACGGGGTAAGATTATGCAAAGCCGCCAGGTACCGGTATCGCAATAATGATATGGCCGACCTGGAAACCCAGCTCAAAGCCGCTTCTGAAAAGGGACACCGCTTTAAGATCATTGTAACGGATGGGGTTTTCTCTATGGACGGTATCGTGGCTAACCTGAAAGGCATCTGCGACCTGGCCGAACAATACGATGCCCTGGTGATGGTAGACGACTCCCACGCCACCGGGTTTATCGGTAAAACCGGCCGGGGCACCCACGAAGCCAATGAAGTAATGGGGCGTGTAGACATTATTACCTCTACCCTCGGGAAAGCCCTGGGCGGTGCACTGGGTGGCTTTACGTCGGGTAAGAAAGAAATTATAGACCTGCTTCGCCAGCGCTCCCGTCCTTACCTTTTCTCCAACTCCCTGGCTCCGGGAATCGTAGGTGCCGCACTGAAGGTTCTGGAGATGATCAGTACAGACACTTCACTACGCGATAAGGTGATGGATAACGCCGCTTATTTCAGGACAGAAATGAAAGCAAAAGGCTTTGATATTCCTGACGGTGATGCGGCCATTGTACCGGTAATGCTGTACGATGCCAAGCTGTCTCAGAAAATGGCGGAAAAGCTGATGGACGAAGGCGTTTATGTCATCGGTTTCTTTTATCCTGTGGTGCCTAAAGGCAAAGCCCGGATACGTGTGCAGCTTTCAGCCGCACATACTCAGGAGCACCTGGATAAAGCCATTGCCGCTTTTGAAAAAGTAGGAAAAGAATTGGGCGTAATTTAAAAGCTATCAGAAATGAGCTATGAGCCGGGCGACGTTTCGCTATGAGAAACAGGCCCTAAACAAGCGGTGAAGTCCGCATGAATAATGGCTCAAAGCTCATAGCTGAAGGCTCAAAGCTAATTTTATACAAATGGAAACCATCACGGGAAGAATCCTCATTACAGGAGCTTTAGGACAGATCGGCACCGAATTAAGCACCACTTTAGCCGAAATCTACGGAAGCCAAAACATCGTCATTTCCGATGTAAGGGAAGCCCCTGAAACGGATCTGACCTTTGAGAAACTGGATGTGCTGGACCTGGAGAAGTTCCGGTCTATCATTGAAAGGCACCAGGTAAAAGTGGTTTATCACCTGGCCTCCCTGCTTTCAGGCACTTCCGAGAAGAACCCTTCCCTGGCCTGGAGGCTGAACATCGATCCCTTGTTATTCCTGTGTAACCTGGCCAAAGACAAGGTTATTAGCCAGATTTTCTGGCCCAGCAGCATCGCTGTATTCGGAAGAGGCATTCCGAAAGAAAATGTAGGGCAGGAAGTGCCCCTGAACCCGTCTACCGTGTACGGCATCACCAAGCTGGCGGGGGAGAAATGGTGTGAATACTATTACAAAAACTATGGGGTGGATGTCCGGAGCATCCGCTATCCCGGCCTGATATCCTGGAAAGCACCGGCCGGCGGCGGTACCACCGACTACGCCGTAGAGATTTATCACAAAGCCATAGAAGAGGGCCGCTATACCAGCTTCATCGCTGAAAACACCGCCATGCCCATGCTGTACATGGATGATGCCATTGCAGCCACCATCCGGCTCATGCAAGCCCCTTCTGAGGCTCTTTCCGTACGTACCTCCTATAACCTGGGTGGAATGTCATTTACGCCCAAACAACTGGCCGCTTCTATCCGACGCGAGATTCCCGGCTTTGAAATAGACTATGCTCCTGACTTCCGCCAGGCCATTGCCGAAACCTGGCCGGCCAGCATAGATGATTCCGTTGCCCGTAAAGACTGGGGGCTGGCCTACTGGTACAATATGGACTCCATGACCCGCGAGATGCTGGACAACCTGCGCGTGAAATCCGCCTGAAAACAAAAAAGCCGGCAAAACGCCGGCTCCTTGTGTATATTTAACACTACAATCTCGGTTAAACGATTCCGTCTGCCAGTACAAGTACCTTATTATTCAGTACCTGCACCACACCACCGTCTACTACGATAGTCTCCTTCTTACCGGCGGCTTCATACACCAGGTCTCCGGTTTGCAGGGTGCTTACCAGCGGGGCGTGATCTTTCAATATCTGGAACTGCCCTTCTTTTCCGGGTAAGGTAACCAGATCTACCTCTCCTGAAAATACGTTTTGTTCCGGTGTTATGATCTCTAATTTCATCGGGTTGCTTCTTCGATTAGTTTCTGACCTTTTGCTGCTGCATCTTCTATGGTACCCACCAGGTTAAAGGCGGCCTCAGGCAGGTGGTCATACTTTCCGTCCATGATCTCGTTAAAGCCTTTGATCGTATCATTGATATCCACCAGTACCCCTTTAAGACCGGTAAACTGCTCAGCTACAAAGAACGGCTGCGAAAGGAAACGCTGAACACGTCTTGCCCTTGCCACCACCAGCTTATCTTCTTCTGAAAGTTCTTCCATCCCCAGGATAGCGATGATATCCTGAAGCTCTTTATAACGCTGTAAAAGGTTTTTCACACGCTGTGCACAGGCATAATGCGCATCACCCAGTACTTCAGCAGTAAGAATACGTGAAGAAGAGTCCAGCGGGTCTACCGCAGGATAAATCCCTAACTCGGCAATCTTTCTGCTCAATACCGTAGTGGCATCCAGGTGGGCAAAGGTAGTAGCCGGCGCCGGGTCAGTCAGGTCATCGGCAGGTACATACACCGCCTGTACCGAGGTAATAGACCCTCTTTTGGTAGAGGCGATCCGCTCCTGCATCACACCCATCTCAGTAGTCAGCGTAGGCTGGTAACCCACCGCTGAAGGCATACGTCCCAGAAGGGCTGACACCTCAGAACCTGCCTGGGTAAAACGGAAGATATTATCAATAAAGAACAGGATGTCACGCCCCTTGCCTTCGCCGTCACCGTCACGGAAATATTCTGCTACGGTAAGACCTGAAAGGGCTACCCGTGCACGGGCTCCCGGAGGCTCGTTCATCTGTCCGAAAATAAAGGTGGCCTGTGAATCTTTCAGTGTATCGCGGTCTACTTTAGACAGGTCCCATCCGCCTTCTTCCATAGAGTGTTTGAACGCATCACCGTATTTCACAATACCTGATTCGATCATCTCTCTCAGCAGGTCATTTCCTTCACGGGTACGCTCACCCACTCCGGCAAATACGGAAAGGCCTGAATATGCTTTGGCAATGTTATTGATCAGTTCCTGGATCAATACGGTTTTACCTACACCGGCTCCCCCGAAAAGACCGATCTTACCTCCTTTTACATAGGGGGCCAGCAGGTCAATAACTTTAATACCGGTAAAAAGTACTTCGGTAGAAGTAGCCAGGTCCTCAAATTTAGGAGCCGACCGGTGAATAGATATACCTTTGGTATTTACTTCCCCTAAACCGTCAATGGCTTCACCCACCACATTAAACAGCCTTCCTTTGATCTCGTCACCGGTAGGCATGGTGATAGGAGTTCCCATAAGTACCACTTCCTGTCCGCGCTGAAGACCGTCTGTACTGTCCATGGCGATGGTACGTACCCTGTCTTCGCCCAGGTGCTGCTGACACTCCAATACTACCCGCTGACCGTTGGATTTAGTAACATACATTGCATCCAGGATCGGAGGTAATGATGTAGCCACACCTTCAAAACTAACGTCTACAACAGGGCCGATAATTTGGGAAATTTTACCAGTAATTGCCATTATATTAGTATTTTAGAATATTATTTACTTTTTCGGACTGCAAAAATACAGGTTACTTTTTTCATAACCAAGCTTTATTGCCCTCATTTTTTGTATTTTTTAAAGATTTTCCCTCCCTTTCCCTGCGGATTTTTGGAGAAATCTTAGCCCTTACCTGGATCCCAGCTTGGCCTCAATGGTCTGCTGGGTATGCGGAACCGCCCTAAGACGTTCTTTGGGAATCAGCTTGCCTGTATCCTTGCAGATACCGTAAGTACCGTTTTTGATCCGGATAAGCGCCGCTTCCAGCTGAGTGGCAAACTTCTGCAGGCGTGCAGCTGACTGGCTCAGTTGCTCCTTCTCCCGCACATCCGCCCCGTCTTCCAGTGTCTTTGACCCCACGGCCGTATTGTCCGTTCCGTTATCATTCTTCCGGCTAAGGGTTTCTTTGATGAAGTTTACCTCGTTATATGTGGCCTCCAGCTTCTTTTTTATAATCTCTTCAAATTCCCTCAGCTCCGACTCAGAATAGTGGGTCTTTTCTTCAGTTACTTCTGACATATCTTTTAAAGCGTTTTAAGGTGATTCACAAAAATTTTCGCAAATATACGGTTTTCCTTGCTTTATTTAAAATATTTTTAATTAGCCACTTATATGAGAAATGTCATAAATAATACCTTCACTGCCTGAGGCTCCCGGTATTTTTACAGGCCTCACAAGAGATTGCATATCAATCCTTTACAAAAAAACAAATTAGCCTAACCTTAGATTTTCCAAAAAAAATTGTAACTTTGCAAACTTTTTAGAGCAGGCAGGCGGAAAAATTAACAAAATCCTTATAAAAAAGGTAAGCAAAATGCAAGAAATCAGAAACATAGCGATCATCGCTCACGTTGACCACGGTAAAACTACCCTCGTCGACAAAATCATTCACGCTTCCAAAATTTTTCGTGATAACCAGGAATTCCAGGACCTGATCCTGGACAATAACGACCTGGAACGTGAAAGAGGAATCACTATCGTTTCCAAAAACGTTTCAGTTAGGTACAAAGGAATTAAGATCAATATTATCGATACGCCGGGCCACGCCGACTTTGGCGGCGAGGTGGAGCGCGTACTGAAGCTGGCTGACGGCGTTATCCTTTTGGTGGATGCCTTTGAAGGACCTATGCCCCAGACCCGTTTCGTATTAGGCAAAGCCCTTGACCTGGGCCTCAAGCCGATCGTGGTAGTGAACAAGGTGGATAAAGAAAACTGCCGTCCGGATGAAGTGCACGAGAACGTTTTTGATCTCATGTTCAACCTGAACGCTACCGAGGAGCAGCTGGATTTCCCGGCCCTCTACGGTTCTTCCAAACAGGGTTGGATGAGCACCGACTGGAAAAAGAAAACCGAAGATATCACTCCCCTTCTTGACGCCATCATTGAGCACATCCCCGCATCCCCGGTGGTAGAAGGTACCTTCCAGATGCAGATCACCTCTCTCGACTATAACGCTTTTGTAGGCCGTATCGCCATCGGAAGGGTAGCCAGAGGTACAGTAAAAGAAGGTCAGCAGGTAGCGCTCTGCAAGGCTGACGGCAGCATTAAAAAAATGAAGATCAAAGAGCTTCATGTATTTGAAGGTCTTGGAAAAGTAAAAGTAGAATCAGTTTCTTCCGGTGAAATCTGTGCCATTACCGGCCTCGAAGATTTTGAGATCGGGGATACGGTAGCCGATGCCGAGAGCCCCGAAGCTCTGCCACGGATCGCCATTGATGAGCCTACCATGAACATGCTGTTCACCATTAACAACTCGCCCTTCTTTGGTAAAGAGGGTAAGTTTGTTACTTCAAGACACGTACGCGACCGCCTGATGAAAGAAACCGAGAAAAACCTGGCCCTGCGGGTGGTTCAGGGTGATTCGGAAGATAAGTTCCTGGTATTCGGCCGGGGAATCCTTCACCTGTCGGTACTGATTGAAACCATGCGCCGTGAAGGCTACGAGCTCCAGGTAGGTCAGCCCCAGGTACTCTTTAAAGAAGGCGAAAACGGTGAAAGACTGGAGCCGGTAGAAACCCTGGTGGTGGACGTTCCTGAAGAAACCGCCGGTAAAGTGATTGAGCTGGCTACCCAAAGAAAAGCCGAGCTCCTGATTATGGAACCCAAAGGCGACCTGCAGCACCTGGAATTCAATATTCCTTCAAGAGGACTGATCGGCCTTCGTTCCAACGTATTGACAGCTACCCAGGGTGAAGCTATCATGAACCACCGTTTCAAATCGTATGAACCGTACAAAGGGCCTATCCCTGGCCGTATTAACGGCTCTATGATCTCTATGGGGAACGGCCCGGCCGTAGCTTACGCCATTGATAAATTACAAGACAGAGGTGTTTTCTTCGTAGATCCGGGTGAAGACGTTTACATGGGTATGGTAGTAGGCGAACATAACCGCCAGAACGATATCGTGGTTAACCTCCAGACCTCCAAGAAGCTCACCAACATGCGGGCTTCGGGTTCAGATGATAACGTGAAGATCGCACCGAAGATCAATTTCTCTTTGGAAGAATGTATGGAGTACATCCAGAAAGACGAATACCTGGAAGTGACGCCCAAGTCGCTCCGGATGCGGAAAATCTACCTCGACGAGAACGAGCGGAAACGCATGGAGCGGAAGAGCGAAGCGGATGCAGCTTTGGTGTAAAAATATCCTCATTTATAAAAGTCTCCGGAATAACTTTCGGAGACTTTTTGTTTTATAAGAAAATCAAAGTATGCACAAATTCCACTCTTCATTAAAGTGCTTTTATCTAAAATTTACCACAACAATAGACTTATTAACTACCTAATTTGAAATATATTAAATAAATTATCTATTTTTGCGTTGTTTTATAGTTGAATTTTATTGCAATACCAGAATATGAAAACAGTAGAAACGTATATCCCTTACAAGGTAAAGGATATTTCACTGGCCGAATGGGGCCGTAAAGAGATCACCCTGGCGGAAGCCGAAATGCCGGGCCTGATGGAAATCCGGAAAGAATACGGCCCTTCCCAGCCGCTGAAAGGAGCGAGAATTGCAGGGTGCCTGCATATGACCATTCAGACGGCTGTTCTGATTGAAACATTGGTAGAACTGGGGGCAGAAGTCACCTGGTCTTCATGTAATATCTTCTCTACTCAGGATCACGCCGCTGCGGCTATCGCTGCTGCCGGTATCCAGGTGTATGCATGGAAAGGCATGACCCCTGAAGAGTTTGACTGGTGTATTGAGCAGACCCTTTTCTTTGGTGAAGAGCACAAGCCGCTGAACATGATCCTGGACGATGGCGGAGACCTGACCAACATGGTATTTGACGTATACCCTGAATTGGTAGCCGGTATCAAAGGCCTTTCGGAAGAAACCACCACCGGCGTACACCGTCTTTACGAAAGAAAGAAAAACGGAACCCTCCTGCTGCCGGCCATTAACGTAAACGACTCCGTAACCAAATCGAAGTTCGATAACAAATACGGCTGTCGCGAATCGCTGGTAGATGCCATCCGCCGGGCCACTGACCTGATGCTGGCCGGTAAAGTGGCAGTAGTAGCCGGATACGGTGACGTGGGTAAAGGTTCTGCTGATTCACTCCGCGGAGCAGGATGCCGGGTACTGGTCACTGAAATTGACCCGATCTGTGCTTTACAAGCCGCTATGGACGGTTTCGAAGTAGTACCGATGGATGAAGCCGTAACCCGGGCCCAGATCTTTGTAACAGCCACCGGTAACTTTAATATCATCCAGGAAAAACACTTCCTGAAAATGCGGGATAAAGCGGTAGTATGTAACATCGGTCACTTCGATAACGAAATCGACATGGCCTGGTTAAACGGAAACTACGGCCAGACCAAAACTACCATTAAACCGCAGGTAGATATGTATAACATTAACGGTAATGATATCATTGTGCTGGCAGAAGGCCGCCTGGTGAACCTGGGCTGTGCCATGGGTCACCCTTCCTTTGTGATGTCGTGCTCGTTCTCTAACCAGACGCTGGCCCAACTCGAGCTTTGGAACAATACCGATAAATACGAAAAAGACGTGTACGTGCTTCCCAAGCACCTGGATGAGAAAGTAGCTGCTTTCCACTTAGGTCATGTAGGCGCCAAACTGGATAAGCTGACTCCTGCCCAGGCCGAGTACATCGGTGTAACGGTAGAAGGGCCGTTTAAGTCAGAAATGTACCGGTACTAAATCGATTATTATTTTACGTAAGAGCTGCCTTATCGGGCAGCTTTTTTAGTTTATATGCCTTTATAAAACTCCAGCGCCCTCCGCTCCGTCCAGGTATAAAGCTCACCCGGCTCCATAAAGCCCACATGTCCGCCACGGGGCGTAACCACCAGCTGTACATTCGGGTTACGGCTTCCGCCGGTATCGTAACATTCTTTCCCTAAAAACGGATCATTCAGCGCCTGAACAATCATCACCGGTACTTTAATCCGGCTCAGAAGCGGTTTGGTAGATGCTTTCCTATAAAAATCAAATGCATCCGCGTAGCCGTGCAGCGGGGCGGTAAAACGATTATCAAAATCCACGAAGTTCTTAATACGGTAATACCCGTCACAATTCAGCAGGGGATTATCCGGGAACATGCCCTCCTTTACCTTCAGCTTTGCCCCCAGCTTACGCAAAAAGCGTTTCATGTAGAATCGTTTGTAAGGCTTATCCAACTCCCTGGAGGCATCATAAATATCTAAGGGTACGGAGCCCGTAAAAGCCCCGGAAACCTCTTTCGGCAGGCGCTCAGGGAACTCCGCCAGCAGCCGGAGGGTCAGGCTGCCCCCCATGGAAGACCCGGAAAGAAAAACTTCTTCATAACCTTTGGAAACAGCATATTCCACCACCGTTCGCAGGTCTTCCGAATCCCCGTGGTGGTAGAACCGGGGCAGGCGGTTCATCTCGCCGCTACAGCTCCGGCAGTTCCAGCCCAGGCCGTCAAAGCCATTCTCCCCGAACAGCTTCAGCAGGGCGGTCACATAAGGCCGGTGTGAGTTTCCTTCCAGGCCGTGCGTCACTACGATCAGCTTCCGCGATCCCCGCCGGTACCAGTCCAGGTCCAGGAAATCACCGTCTTCCAGCTCCAGCCTCTCCCGTTCATACGGAATCTCCACTTTCCTGAAAAAACTGGGATAGATAGACTGTACATGGCCGCCGATCTGGTATAACGGCGGCTTAGGTGACACATTCATGGGCCGGTCTGAGGTGTATTTTGCAAAGTCGTTTTTTCCTAAAGCTGTTTGAAAAGCTTTATTTTTCGCCGGCATATTCCAGCACCTTATTCCATACGCGGAAAACATTGCCTGAACAGATTTTCTCAATGTCGGCCTCCGAGTATCCCCGGTTCAATAGCTCTTCCAGCAGGTTCGGGTAGTCAGAAACGTCTTTCAGGCCTGTAGGAAGGCTGTCGCCCACACCGTCATAGTCTGAGCCTATACCCACATGATCTATCCCTGCCAGCTTCACAATATGGTCCACATGGTCAGCCACCCGCTTCACGTCAGAATAGTTCCGGCTGTCTTTGGCCAGCTCTTTGGCCACGGCCTCACGGAGTTCACGGCCTTTCAGTCCTTTGGCCTCCAGTTCTTTCCTGATACGCTCAGAAGATGCCGCTTTATACTTTACCACTTCCGCATCCAGGAAAGTAGAACCGAAATTCACCATCACCACGCCTCCGTTTTCTTTCAGCTTTACCAGCATATCGTCTGACATATTTCTTTCCCAGCCGGGTGTAAAATAACGCGCCGAAGAGTGAGAGGCAATCACAGGCACCTGCGTCACCTTAATGACATCATAAAAAGCATCATCTGAGATATGTGAAACATCCACCATAATACCGGCACGGTTCATGGCCTTCACCACCTCCACCCCATACGGGCTCAGCCCTTTCCAGGTGTGGGTAGTATCATAGCTGGAATCGCAGATATCATTATCTTTGGAATGGGTCAGGGTTACGTAGCTGATTCCTTTGCCCCGGTAAAGGGCCACATCATCCGTAGAAGTAATGGGCGAGCCGTTCTCCATTCCCATCGGCAGCGCCACCTTGCCCGCTGCCGCTATGCGCTGAACATCTGCCGGTGTACGGGCCACTTCAAAATAGTCACTTTTTTCTTTCGCTATATATTCTACCATACGGATAAGCGTATCGGCCAGTAATTTGGCTTCTTCCGCATTCCGGTCGGCCGGGATATAAACAGACATGAAAGGTGCATCCAGTCCTCCCTGCTTTGCACGCACAAAATCAAAGTCGCCCTCTTTACTTTCTACCGGTATGCCGGTATATTGTTTTTCCAGGCGGAAATTCTTGATCTGAAGACGGTAAGGCAGATCCACGTGGCCGTCAGCAATGATAAATTTGTCAGCCAATACCTTGGCCCGCGCCTTGTTTTCAGATGCTTTGGGAGCCACTTTACAGGAAATCATCAGCACCAGGCTGATCAGGGTAAAAAAATACTTCATAGTCAATTATACAGGATGGGTTAAAATCAGATCGGTCGCAGAATCACGGAATCGGTCATAATGGTATTGCTTATATTTCCGGCTCTGTCACGAATATATATCTCAAACTTTACGGTGTCTTTGGCGAAAGGGTAAAAAGAATGGTATACCTGGATACCGCTATAGTGAATGGTTCCTTCAATAGGGCCCGGGCGGTCTCCAGAAAGCCGGTGAAAATAGCCTGACTGCGACTCCAGCGGCTCGTACACTTCATACTTCCCTTTTACTTTCCGGAATTGCTTCACCAGGAAATTATGCCCGCCTCCTATATCGGCCAATGAATCAATTTCATTCTGCACATACCCCAGGTCACCGTCACCGTCACGGAATTTCACGGATATCACCACCGAATCCTTGTATCCCCCAGTCAGCTCATCTACCCTGAGAATACTCTGTATATCGGCAAATTCAATCTCAGGTGAATCGGCAAATTCCGGTACGCTGAAGCATCCTCCAAGGAAGGTGGCCGAAAACAAGAAGACCGCAATTATTTTAAGAAAACGCATCGTTTAAACTTACTTTTGTAAAAATAATAAAAAACCTTTAACATGAGCATACGCAACGACCTAAAGTCTGCCCTGATCACCTTACCGCCTGATGCCCGCCGTTTTGAGGAGCTGGCTCTGGAGGTTTTTCAGTACCAGTATGCTCATAACACCCTCTACCGACAGTATGCCGACAGCCTCGGCAAGTGGCCTGCCCATGTGAAACGGGTAGAGAAAATCCCTTTCCTGCCCATTGAATTTTTCAAAAGCCATTCCGTCACCACTGGGTACACCGAGCCGCAGATGATCTTTGAAAGCAGCGGTACCACTTCAGCCCAAACCAGCCGCCACGCCGTGGCAGACCTCACCCTCTATGAGCTGCTGAGCCGCAAGACCTTTGAGCAGATGTATTCCCCCCTCTCCGACTACCATATTTTTGCGCTGCTGCCCTCTTATCTCGAACGAAATAACTCTTCGCTCGTGTATATGGTTCAGAACTTTATTTACTATAGCTACAGCCCCTTCAGCGGGTTTTTCCTGAACAATACCCGGGAAATGGTGGAAAAGATGACCGAAGCGGCCTCAGATCAGCGCAAAATACTCCTGATCGGCGTTACTTTCGGCCTGCTTAACCTCCTGGAAGATGAACGCCTGGCACAAAAGATCCGGGCGTTGTCAGACCGGCTGATCGTCATGGAAACCGGCGGGATGAAAGGCCGGAGAAAAGAAATGATCCGCGAGGAGCTGCACGCTATCCTGACGGCCGGCTTTGGTGTGGAAACCATCCACTCTGAATACGGTATGACCGAACTGCTCTCCCAGGGATATTCGCAGGGAGACGGCATTTTTCACCTGCCTCCTTCCATGAAAGTGCTGCTACGGGAGATCAACGACCCCTTCACCTACCTCCCTCATTTCTCCATCGGTACAAAGCCCGGAGAAGTAAGACAGCGAACCGGCGGCATTAACGTCATTGATCTGGCCAACATTGACTCGTGCAGCTTTATTGAAACCAAAGACCTGGGCGTGTATACCGAAGACTATTCCGGCTTCAGGGTGGTAGGACGTTTTGATAATTCAGATATCCGCGGATGTAATCTGCTGCTGGCGTAAACAGTTTTGGTGAATTCTTATTTTACTCAACGATACTCCTTTTTTATTGCTGTTTTGTGTTCTTTGTGCAACTTACTTTGTGAACTTTGTGCAATATATTTTTTCACAAAGTTCACAAAGTAAGTTGCACAAAGAACACAAAGGTTAGGAGCAGATTTAAGCTATTTGTGTTATATGCTCCACTATTTTCACCGCGTGTTCCCGTGAATTCTCTATAAAAAGCTTCCGCGTATCCATACCTCCGCAGATCACTCCTGCCAGGTAGAGCCCGGGAACATTGGTCTCCATGGTTTCTTCATCATAAAACGGCTTTCGCACCTCGTCTTCCGATAACCGTATACCCAGCTTTTCCAGGAAATCCAGGTTGGGCTGATAGCCCGTCATGGCCAGCACCCACTGGTTATCCAATACTTTTTCACCATGCGGTGTAGAGATCACCGCCTCATTTTCCCGGATTTCTTTCAGATGCGAGTTAAAGTACGCCCGGATAGAACCTTCGGCAATACGGTTTTCCACATCGGGCCGCACCCAGTATTTGACGGTCTTACCGATCTCCGGCTCCCGCACCACCATGGTCACCTCTGCCCCTTTCCGGAACGTTTCCAGGGCTACATCCACCGCCGAGTTGTTAGCTCCCACTACCAGCACCTTCTGAAAGGCATAAAAATGGGGGTCTTTATAATAATGTTTTACTTTGGGCAGGTGCTCTCCGGGCACCCCCAGCAGATTGGGGATATCATAGAAACCGGTGGCCAGGATAAGCTGATCAGCCGTATAAAGGTCTTTCGTCGTCTTCACCCTGAATTTCCCGCCTTCCTTCTCCACTGCCGTCACTTCCTCAAACAAACGGATGTTCAGCGCCTGGTTCTGGGCTACACGCCGGTAATATTCCAGCGCCTCTGAACGCGTAGGCTTAACGGAATTAGACACAAAAGGGATATTATTCAGTTCCAGCCGTTCTGACGTACTGAAGAAGGTCATGGTTGTAGGATAATGATACAGTGAATTCACCAGGCACCCCTTCTCCAGGATCAGGTATTCCAGCCCGGCATTTTTACAGGCAATTCCGCAGGCCATTCCTATGGGCCCGCCTCCTACAATCACTACCATATATTTACTGTTTTATAGAACACAGATGACGCAGATACAGCAGATCAACGCAGAAAAAAATATTTGTAATCTGTGTAAATCTGCCCTATCTGCGTCATCCGCGTTCCATCTTATTCCGCATTTTCTTCCTCTGCCTTCTCTTCGAATGCCTCAGGAAGATATTCACTTATAATGTGGTACCAGTTAATGATCTTCTTTACATCCGTAGCGTATACGCGCTCCCGGTCATAATCAGGCAAAACGGTTTCAAAAAAATCAAAAAGCTGCTTGTTCGTAGCATTTTTAGTATCCAGATCCACTTTCTCACCGTGGGTTTTCCGGATGGTCAGGAAAATTTCGCTGAGCGGCACCGACTCATTGGTGTTCTCTGTATAAACAGAGATTTCTTTCAAAACCGACACCTTGGCATTGGCATTGACCATTTCACGCTTGGCCGCAGCATCGAGAGACTCCACAATTACGCCTACTCTTCCCGGTTTTACGATCCGGTAAAGTCCCGGTTTCCCCGAAATATTAGCTACTTCCTGTAATAATTCCATAAATCAGATTTAATTATTTTTGCGATGCAAGTTACTCAAAAAATAAAACGGCTCCTCCATAGCTGCCCCCGTAATTTTAACAGCACCTCTTCACTATACCCCATAAATTGCTATATATAAACAACTTATACCTTCCGCCAAAAAATAAAACCTCAATTTATGACCAATGTCATGTTTTTGATTATCTTGTGTCATATTTTACGGGCAGTTACACTTTCTAATTTTACGTCTCAAAATTTATAACCCTCTGACAGATTATGCAGAACAGTACTCAACAATCTTCAGTTGGTGTCTTGGAGCAGTTCGAATATGACAATAAGATCGTCAAGGCGTTCCTTATCGCATCCGTAGTATACGGGGTGATCGGAATGCTGGTCGGACTCACCCTGGCAATCCAGCTTTTCTTACCTGAAGCCAATTTTGAAAACCCGCACACTACCTTCGGGAGGTTAAGACCGCTGCACACCAATGCAGTGATTTTTGCTTTTGTGGGTAATGCGATGTTTGCCGGGATTTACCACTCTTCTGCCAGGCTTCTGAAAACCGCTATTTTCAGCAAAACCCTTTCCTGGATTCATTTCTGGGGCTGGCAGCTGATCATTCTGGCCGCAGCCATCACACTGCCTATGGGTTTGAGTAGCAGTAAGGAGTATGCCGAGCTGGAGTGGCCCATTGACATCGCCATCGCCGTCATCTGGGTGGTATTTGCCATCAACTTCTTCGGCATGATTGCCAAAAGAAGAGAAAGACACATGTATGTGGCTATCTGGTTTTATATCGGTACCATTGTTACCGTAGCCCTGCTGCATATCGTAAACTCTCTTGCCCTTCCCGTTTCCTGGTCTAAAAGCTACTCCATGTATGCGGGGGTACAGGACGCCCTCGTACAGTGGTGGTACGGGCATAACGCGGTAGCATTCTTTCTGACTACCCCTTACCTGGGTCTCATGTATTACTACCTGCCCAAAGCAGCTAACCGGCCTGTGTTTTCCTATAAACTTTCTATCATTCACTTCTGGTCGCTGATATTCATTTATATCTGGGCCGGACCGCACCACCTGCTTTATACTTCGCTTCCCGACTGGGCACAAAGTCTGGGTACCGTTTTCTCGGTCATGCTGATCGCCCCGTCGTGGGGAGGTATGCTGAACGGCCTCCTGACACTGAGAGGCGCCTGGGATAAGGTACGGGAAGACAATGTGCTTAAGTTTTTCGTGGTGGCCGTAACCGCTTACGGTATGGCTACTTTTGAAGGGCCTATGCTCTCGCTTAAAAACGTGAGCGCTATTGCCCACTATACCGACTGGATCGTGGCTCACGTGCATATCGGGGCACTGGGGTGGAACGGCTTTATGATCTTTGGTATCCTCTATTACCTGGTACCAAGAATGTGGAAAACCGAAATCTTCTCCAAATCACTGGTAAGCCTCCACTTCTGGATTGGCACCCTGGGAATCATTTTCTATGCACTTCCCCTCTACTGGGCCAGCCTTACCCAAAGCCTGATGTGGAAAGAATTTACGGCTGACGGCTTCCTGGCCTATCCTAACTTCCTGGAAACCGTTACCAAGATCGTACCGCTGTACATGATGCGGGCCGTGGGAGGCACCATGTACCTGACAGGGGTATTTATTATGATCTATAACCTGATCCGCACCGCAGCCAAAGGTACCTTTGTAGATACCGAATATTCTGAAGCTCCCGCACTGGAGAAGAAAGTAAATATCATTGGCGGTGGCTGGCATACCGTACTGGAGCGTAAGCCGTTTATTTTCACCGGGCTGGCGGTTATCGCCGTAGCCATCGGCGGGCTGGTAGAGTTTGTACCTACTGCTCTGATCAAATCTAATGTGCCTACCATTGCTTCCGTAAAACCGTATACGCCCCTGGAGCTGGAAGGCAGGGATATCTATATCCGCGAAGGCTGTGTGGGCTGTCACTCCCAGATGATCCGTCCGTTCCGTGATGAGACTGAACGTTATGGTGAGTACTCCAAAGCCGGGGAATTCGTATATGACCGGCCTTTCCTGTGGGGATCAAAACGTACCGGTCCGGATCTGCACCGTTTGGGTGGAAAATATCCTGACAGCTGGCATTTTAACCACATGCTCGATCCTACTTCCATGTCGCCGGGCTCCATTATGCCGGCCTATCCGTGGCTGATTGATGACGATACCGACTACAGCGACCTGCCGAAAAAGATCAAAGTGATGCGTCAGCTGGGTGTACCTTATGACGAAGGTTTTGAAAACGAGGCCGTGGCCCATGCCGAAAAACAGGCACAGCAGATTGCTCAAAGCCTGGCAAAAGACAAGATCAAGACGTCTAAAGACAAGGAGATCATAGCACTTATCGCGTATTTACAGAGATTAGGTACAGACATTAAACAAAAGTAAGATCATGTTTAAACATTATTTCGAACAAATAGAGGGAATAAGCATTTACCCCATTTTCTCTCTGCTCGTCTTCTTCCTTTTCTTTGTAGGTCTGGGAATCTATGTTTTCTTCCTGGATAAGAAAAAAGAAAAGCACCTGGAAAATTTGCCTTTGGAAGATTAAACCCTTAACGAAACTATGGAAACCAAAATAAATTCTATCGAAGATCTTCTCCTGGTGATTCTGGTGATCCTGATGATCGGGATCTCGTTGGTGCTGATCTTTGTCATTGTGCAAACCAATACCGCCACGAAACGGCTGATTGCCCACAAAACAGGGCAGGAATACGAAGAGTTCAGCTTTGGGAAATGGTGGAAGAAAATCAGTGGCACCACCGTTAGTGTAAAAGATGAAAATGCGATCCTCCTCCACCATGACTATGACGGAATAAAGGAGCTGGATAATCACTTACCCCCCTGGTGGGTAAATATGTTCTACCTGACCATCGTGTTCAGTGTGGTATACATGCTGGTGTATCACGTATGGGATAAAGCTCCGCTGCCTGCGGAAGAGTATGAGATAGCCATGGAAAAGGCCCGTAAAGAAGTAGAGGCATTCCAGCAGAAACAAGGAAACAGCATTGACGAGAAATCGGTTCAGCTTATCCTGGATGACGCCGGTGCACTGGCCAACGGAAAAGCGATTTTCGATGCCAACTGTATGGCCTGCCACGGTTCTGCCGGTGAAGGGACTGTAGGGCCTAACCTTACAGACGAGTTCTGGCTTCACGGAGGCTCCGTGCATGATGTCTTCAAAACCATCAAATACGGGGTTCCGGAAAAAGGGATGATCTCCTGGCAGTCTACCATCAAACCCAAAGACATGCAGGACGTGACCAATTATATTCTTTCACTTCAGGGCACCAAACCGGCTAATGCCAAAGCACCGGAAGGAGAGAAGTATGTAGCAGAAACGGCTGCACCAGCAGACTCTGCCGCCGTGCAGTAAGAAAAAACAACAAATAATGGCTAGCAATTTAGAATTTATCGACGAGGCCTATAGAGATGCTATAGGCACCGTCGATAAAGACGGTAAAAGGATTTGGGCATTTCCTAAAAAACCGAGCGGAAACTACCACAATAAAAGAGTAATAGCTACGGTAATTTTCCTCCTGATCTTCTTCTCTGTGCCTTTTATCAAAATAGGAGGCGCACCCCTTCTTCAGATGAACATTTTTGAAAGAAGGTTCTACATTTTCGGACAACTCTTCCTGCCGCAGGACACCCTGGTTTTCAGCATCGGCCTGGTAACCTTTTTTGTTTTTATTACCCTCTTCACCGTGGTGTACGGACGCGTATGGTGCGGCTGGGCCTGCCCTCAGACCATATTTATGGAAATGGTTTTCCGGAAGATCGAATACTGGATTGAGGGCGACAGGAAACAACAGCAAAAGCTGGCCCAGGCCCCCTGGAACAGGGAGAAAGTGCTGAAACGCACCCTGAAATACTTCGTTTTTATGCTTATCTCGGTCATCATAGCCCATACGGCCATGGCCTACCTGATCGGCGTGGAAGAGGTAAAAAAACTGGTGACCCATTCTCCCTCTGAAAACCTTTCCGGCTTTATCGGCCTGGTAGCTTTTACCGTCATCTTCTTCTATGTATTTACCCGCCTCCGCGAACAGGTATGTATCGCCATCTGCCCTTACGGCAGGCTCCAGGGCGTGCTGGTAGGCCGCAATACCATGAACGTGATCTACGACTTCATAAGAGGAGAACCCCGCGGACGGATGAAAAAAGGGGAAATAGATACCGGCAAAGGCGACTGTATCGACTGTACCCTGTGCGTGCAGGTTTGCCCCACCAACATTGACATCCGGAACGGTATCCAGCTGGAGTGTGTCAACTGCACGGCCTGTATTGATGCCTGTGATGATGTGATGGAGAAGATTCATAAGCCCAAAGGGCTGATCAGGTTCGGTTCGATAGAAAGTATTGAAACCAATACCCCCTTCAAAATCTCCACCCGGGCCATCGGGTATTCAGTGGTGCTTCTTCTCCTGATAGCCGTAGAGATCTTTATTCTTGCCGGCCGGAGCCAGGTGGAAGCCACCATACTCCGGGTTCCGGGACAACTCTACCAGGAGATGCCGGATAACCGGCTCAGCAACCTCTACAATGCCCAGGTCCTGAATAAATCAAAAGAAGACATGACCCTTTCTTTTGATGTGGAAGGAGCTGCCGGAAAAATCACGCTGGTAGGAAATAAACAGACCGTAACCGTCCATTCCGGCCAGAAGGCAGAGGTGGTATTCTTTATTGAAATGGACAAATCCAATATCAAAAAAAGAAAAACCGAACTGGAAGTGAACATCCGTAACGGAGACGAACTGGTGGAAACCGTCGAAACCACGTTCTTAGGTTATACAGATTAAACAGCCGTAAGCAGCTGATTAATATTACTCGAAACTAAAACTCGGAACTGAATTATGAATTTCGGACACAAAATAGCAATAGTATACACTCTTTTCGTAGTGTTTATCATTTCCCTGGTCACTTTTTGTGTAAAACAGAAAGACATCTTCCTGGTCAGCAGCGACTACTATAAAAAAGAGATCGCTTACCAGGATGAGATCGACAAATACGCCAATACCCGCGGGCTCAGCCAGCCGGTAAAGATTGTCAGAACCGGAGATTCGCTGAACTTTGAGTTCCCTGAAGAGTTGCAGGGAGCTACGGGTGAAATCCATTTTTACCGCCCTTCTGATGCCAATCTCGATTTCAAAGTACCCGTAAGCATGAACACTGACCATGTTCAGAAAGTGGCGGTTAACCGCCTGGTCAAAGGCCGGTGGGTAGTCAAGATGGAATGGACAAAAGACGGCAAAGACTACCTCAAAGAGGAGAAAATTATCTTATAAGTGGTCTATTCAGCCTTTATTCTGGGGTTTATGGGGAGCCTGCATTGCTTCAGTATGTGCGGGCCCCTTTCCCTTTTACTCCCCGCAGATAAGAGCCGTTATCTTATCGGAAGGCTGATCTACAATACCGGGCGCATCACCACCTACGCCCTCCTCGGGCTCCTGACGGGTATCCTGGGGCAGCAGGCCGGGTTTATAATCCCCCAGAAAATCATATTTATCGGGTTAGGGAGCATCCTTCTTACCTACCTGCTTCTTCCTCCCAAATGGAAAAACCGCCTGAGTGTATGGGCTCCTGTTTTACGGCTGGCCTCATTTGTCCGGCGGTCTGTAACAAAATTAAGTAACCGGCACGGCCTTACGGCCCAGTATGGCTTCGGGCTGGTAAACGGGCTCATTCCCTGCGGGCTGGTATATGCAGCCCTCAGTGGCGCATTTCTTACCGCGGGTATCACAGAGGCCGTGTTCTTTATGATCTTCTTCGGCCTGGGCACATTGCCCATGATGATGAGCTTCGGCATGATCGGCAAGCTCCTGCCTTCCTTTTTACAGGTGAAGCCTAAGCTGATTTATACCCTTTCCTATATGGGCATTGCCGTCTTCCTGTTATATAAGGGTTTACAAATGCCGGTTACGCATTACGCTAACAGCCACGAAATCACCGTTTGCCGTACGCCCTGATCAGTTACGCATATTTTTTAGCTTCTCCTGCTCCAGCAGTGATATCTTCCCTGAAGTAATGTCGATCAGCTTTTCATCTTTAAAGTCTGACAGGGTCCGGATAGCCGTCTCCAGCGAAGTCCCCGCCTTGGCTGCCAGATCTTCCCGGCTTACCTTCAATGACTCTTCCGGATCTTTGAAAAATAACAGCAGGGCTTCAGAAACCCGTTTCCGTACCGAATTATACGCCAGCTTGATCAGCTCCGTCTCAATAGTCTGGATATTTTTGGAGATCAGCTGGATAAACTTCAGTGAAACAGAAGGATTTCTCAGGATCAGATCAGAAAAAATCTTCCTCGGGATCAGCACCACTTTACAATCTTCCAGGGCAGACAGGGTTTCGCTGAAATTGCTCTCCCGGATCAGGTCGGTATATCCTATAAAGTCTCCCTCGTTATACAGGTTAATGATAAGCTCCTTCCCGTTTTCATTGGTCTTGAATGATTTGGCTTTGCCTGACTGCAGGTAATAGAGGTAGAGGGGGTAATCGCCTTCCCGGTAGATTTCGGTTTTCTTCTTGTAATCCCGGATTTCACGGTTCTCAATCAGGCTGTGCAGGGCCTTCTCTCCTTCTGCATCAGATACCAGCTGATCCAGCCCGCTGATATCTTTCGCATATTCTTTCCGCACCAGCTCTTTCTTCTTCAGCCGGCTGCGGATGGCATTGATCAGCTCCACATCCTCAAAAGGCTTGGTGATATAATCATCCGCCCCCATCTCCATGCCCTTCCGGAAATCCATACGCTCGGCTTTCGCCGTAAGGAAGATAAAGGGGATATCCGCCGTTTTCGATTCTTTGGAAAGGAAATACAGCACGGTATAGCCGTCCATCACCGGCATCATAATATCACAGACAATCAGGTCAGGAATTTCTTCCCTTGCAATGTCCAGCCCGTCTTTCCCGTTGGGAGCGGTAAGCACTTCAAAACCGTCCAGCTCCAGTATCTCACAGATATTTTCGCGGATTTCCTGGTTATCTTCTATCAGTAGTATTTTCATAATTTCAAAAATTAGCTTTGGGGAATGGAAACGGTAAACTCGGTTCCTACATTTTCCGTACTTTCAAAGGAGACGGCACCCTGTAATAAAGATACATAATGGCTTACAATACTCAGGCCCAGTCCGGTTCCCTGTATTTCACCTGCATTGCTCATCCGGTAAAACCGTTCAAAAACCCGTTTATGCTCGGCCGCCGGTATACCGATTCCTTCATCTTTTACCTTCAGCACCAGCTGATTATTTTCTATCAAAGACGTCACGCGGATTGTTTTACCACTCCCCGAAAATTTAATTGCATTTGATAACAGGTTGATCAGGATATTATTAATCAGCTTGGGGTCTGATTTAAAGGTAATGGGGCCGGCGTGGGTCCGTAAGATCACCTGGTTTTTCTTCATGAGCGGAATCATCTGGTTATAAATCTCTTCCAGTAAAATATCTACCCGGAAAGGCTCTGCTGCAATAATCACTTTACCTTCTTCCAGGCGGTTCAGCGACAGGAAGTCATTCAGGATTTCAGTAAGATTACGCACCGCCGTTTTAATACGGTGAATATGCCGGTCACGTTTCTCAATTTCATTCAGGTTCCCGTATTTCTCTACCAGCGACAATGACGACATAATGGTAGCAAGCGGCGTACGAAACTCATGCGAAGCAATAGACACGAACCGGCTCTTCATAGAGCCCAGTTCCTGCTCGCGCTTCAAAGCCTCGTCCAGATCATTTTTGATCGTCTCCAGGCTTTGAATCGTATTTCGCAAATCAAGTGTTCTTTCTTCCACTTCTTTTTCCAGTTCGTCTTTATAAGCAATTAGTCGCATTTCGGCCTCCTTCCTTACACTGATATCAATGACAAAAGCAATAACAAAATTTCCGCTGCTATTCGAAAAAGGGCTGAGACTAATCTCTACAGGGAACTCCGATCCGTCTTTACGAAGCCCGAAAAGGTCCCTTCCCAGTCCCATAGACCGGGCACGTGCCTCCCCGTGAAAACGCTTCCTGTGCCCCGAATGAGCCCCCCGGTACCGCATAGGGATAAGGTCCTCTATTCGTCTTCCGGCCAGGGTGTGCTCAGGGTAACCAAAAATCTTTTCAGCACTGGGATTTGCCCTTATGATCTCTCCACGTTCGTCCACAACAAAGATCCCTTCGGTGGTGTATTTGAAAATCCCTTCCGAAAGGTCCGAAAAATCCTTCTGACTCATTGTTCCCGTTTTGATCATGGAGCCTTAAACTCCACAAAATTATTTGAATCTTCAAAATTATAAAATGATACTCATCATTCCCCATAGCCGGATTCTATTCCGGCAAACCCACTCCGTTTTTTTACACTCCTTAAAAACTAACAAGCTAACAATAAACATCTTACAAAAATACAAAAACACAAAAAAACCTGTTCCTCCTGAAAACAGGCCCGTCTCTCCTCCAAACCGGCACCGAAACATGACCAACGTCATATTTTTACGGCCACTCCCATCATTTTATACTTTCTTAAAAAAGAAGACTTTTGTATTATAAATTTAACGGGAACAGCATTAAATTCACATAACTTTCACTCATTTATTAAAATCCTGTATGAACGGCATAGCAGAAGAGAAGGTTTTGGTAAAATGTTATCACTGTGACAGTACATGCGATGATGAAATAATCACCCTCCATGAAAAACAATTCTGTTGTGTGGGCTGCAAAACCGTATATGAAATTCTGCAGGAAAATGGCCTGTGTACTTACTACGATCTGAATGAAAATGCCGGAGTGAGTCTGAAAGCCGCTAACCTGGCCGGCAAATATGACTTTCTCGCAGACCCGGTCATTGAAAGACAGGTGCTCGACTTTAAGAGCGATCAGATGGCCAAGGTAACTTTTTTTATCCCCTCCGTTCATTGCAGCTCCTGCGTGTGGCTGCTGGAGAATTTCAGCAAAGTGCAGAGCGGCATACTTACTTCCCGGCTGAATTTTATCAAAAAACAGCTCTTTGTTTCGTATGATCCGTCACGCGTCAGCTTAAAAGAAATGGTAGAGCTGCTGGCCACATTGGGCTATGCGCCGCTTTTTAACCTGGACAGCGCCGGAAAAACACAGAAATCCAATAAAGAGCAGCATCGTTTACTGCTCCGGATAGGAGTGACGGGCTTTTGCTTCGGAAATATTATGCTGCTCAGCTTTCCGGAATACTTTAAGCTGGATCTTCAGAACAATATAGATGCGGGTTACCAGAAGTTTTTTCTTTACCTGAACTTCCTGCTGGCGCTGCCGGTCTTCTTTTTCGGAGCCTCAGATTACCTGAAAGGAGCCTGGCTCTCGCTGAAAGAGAACCTGAAGGGTACCACCCGCGTACTGAGTGTGGACATCCCCATTGCCATGGGCATTTCTGCCCTGTTTATCCGCAGCACCTATGAAACGCTTTTTAACCAGGCTTCGGGTTACTGGGACAGCCTGGCCGGGCTGGTGCTGTTCCTGCTGGCAGGAAAATGGCTGCAGCAGGTGACGTATAACTACCTGTCTTTTGAGCACGACTACAAATCTTACTTCCCGCTGGCCGTGCGGGTAAAAGAGCAGGGTTTTAAGAATGTAGCCGAACTTCTCCCCGCTGACGTCATTGAAATCCACCACCAGGAACTCATTCCGGCAGACTCCCTCCTGCTTTCTGACCGGGCGCTGGTAGACTATAGTTTTGTAACCGGCGAGTCAGCACCGGTAGAAGTAAAAAAGGGAGACCTTGTTTTTGCCGGTGGGCGCCAGTTAGGTGCAACCATTGACTTACAGGTAGAAAAGCAGGTGTCTAAGAGCTACCTCACCGAGCTTTGGAACAATGAAGCCTTCCAAAAAGGCAAGGCATCACGCACTTCTGATTTCGCTAATCTCTTCAGCCGGTATTTTACCTATGTGGCTATCGGCATTGCTGTGCTCACCGGGCTTTACTGGCACTTTCATAATCCTGACCTGGTATGGATGACCGTCACCGCCGTGCTGATGGTGGCCTGTCCCTGCGCCCTTACCCTGGCCATGCCCTTTGCCATGAACTCGGCCATGGCTATCCTGGGGAAAAACCGGTTTTTTGTTAAAAACCAGAATGTCATCCAGCTGCTGACAGAAGTAGACACCATTGCTTTTGATAAAACCGGAACCCTTACAGAGGGGAAGTCCGGTAATGTGAAATTCTCCGGGGGCGAGCTGACCGATGAAGAAAAAACATGGATAGAGGCCGCCGCCTCTGCCTCCGTACACCCTCTCAGCAAGCTCATCAGTGAACACCTGAACGGGTACCGTTCCATTCTTCCGGTGACCTTTTTCCGGGAAGTAAAAGGAAAAGGGACGGAAGCGGAAGTGGCAGGGCACACCCTTCGCCTGGGCAGTGCAGCTTTCCTGGACTTAACGCAGGTTCCGAAAGAATCCGGCCAGGTACTGGTGGAGATAGACGGGGTCTGCAGGGGTCGGTTCTCCGTAAAATCGAAATTCAGAAACGGGTGGGAAACCGTTTTAAAGAAACTGTCTTTCTCCTATATCCTGGCCATGATTTCGGGGGATAATAACCGCGACAAAGAAATCGTAGCACCCTATTTCAAGGAAGGCAACATGCATTTCAGCCTGAAGCCCCAGGATAAGCTGGATTTTATCAAAAAAAACCAGGAGGCCGGCCGGAAAATACTGATGATCGGCGACGGGCTGAACGATGCCGGCGCCTTGCAGCAGGCCCATGTGGGAGTGGCCCTCAGTGAAGATGTCAACGCCTTTTCTCCGGCCTGTGACGTTATCCTGGATGCCCGTGAATTTAAGCGCATCGACGAGTTCATCGCGTTCGGCAGGATCGCTATGAATGTGGTCATCGCCGCTTTTGCACTGTCTGTGCTGTATAATATCGTGGGCATCGGTCTCGCCGTCAGCGGTCACCTGTCGCCTTTATATGCTGCCGTATTCATGCCGTTAAGCTCCATGTCGGTGGTGGTCTTTGCCGTAGGCTGTACCTGGCTTTTCGCAAAACTTAAAAAACTGATTTAACCATGAGCGTAATTATTTTCCTTGTCGTACTTGCCCTCCTCGTAGCCGGTGGATTCCTGGTTTCTTTCTTCTGGGCTACCAAAGACGGGCAGTTTGACGACACCTACACCCCCTCGGTACGCATTCTCTTTGATGACGAAAAAGAGAAGTCTCCCCCCTCAGAATAAGCCCCGTTCCGGGCTCTCCCTGCGCTATAAATTTTCCGAATACACCCTATTGATAAAATCAATAGACATTTATTATGCATAAAATTGTGTAATATTTTCAAACCCCTTAACTTTGTATAAATTATCATTATCCCGATATAAACATATTTGTTTATAGCTATTTTTAAATTTTTTATTGTACTATTTTAATATTATTAAATCATGTTAGGATTAGGAAAAAAATTCCCCGCATTTAAAAAACAAGCTGTGGTTTCTATTGAAAAAGGCAAAGAGTTTTATGAAATCACTTCACAAGACCACATTGATGCCGGTAAATGGATGGTGATGTTCTGGTGGCCGAAAGACTTCACTTTTGTATGTCCTACCGAGATCGCCGCCTTCAACGCAAAATTTGAAGATTTTGCTGATCGTGATGCCATCCTGCTGGGTGCATCTACCGATTCTGAGTTTGTTCACCTGGCGTGGAGAAACAACCATGACGACCTGAGAGGTCTGCAATTCCCGATGATCGCTGATACTTCCAAGTCACTGGCTGAAGAGCTGGGTATCCTGGAAGAAAACGAGAAAATAGCTTACCGCGTTACCTATATCGTAGACCCTCAGGGAGAAATCCGTTGGGTAGCTGCCAATGATCTGTCAGTAGGCAGAAACGTAGAAGAAGTGCTGAGAGTACTGGATGCGCTTCAGACCGATGAGCTTTGTCCTTGTAACTGGAAAAAAGGCGAAGAAACACTTACTGTTTAATTATCAATGATAAAGAGGTTTAGTGGCTAAACCACTAAACCTTTTTTATATCCCCATATTCAGAAATTATGTTTGCAACTGCCAGTAATACCAAAAAAAGCCTCTTTGAAAGTGTAAATCTTTCGGAAGAACTGGAAAGTGCGCTGATCGACCGTCTGAACGAGACCGACAGCCGTTTCCTCAAAGACCTGAAAATTAACGTGGGCAATGTGCTGAAAAGCCAGAACCTGAGCGAAAAGGAAGCCGCCCTGCTGGCTCTTTCCGTAGCTATCAACGAAAAAAATACCCCCCTGCGTGAAGCCCTGGAAGAAGTGGCAGTAAAACTGGGTGCCACAGACGCTGAAATCCTGGAAGTGGCTGCCTGTGTTTCCCTGATGAATGCCAATAATGTGTTCTACCGTTTCAAGCACTTTATGCACAAAAACGAGAACTACCAGAATATGCCGGCCGGTATCCGCATGTCCGTGATGATGAACCCGGTATTAGGTAAGGAGTTCTTTGAGCTCTTAAGCCTGGGCGTATCGGCTCTGAACGGCTGCGAGCAATGTGTAACCAGTCACGAGGCATCGGTAAAATCACACGGTGGTACAGAGGCACGTATTTTTGATACGATCCGCCTGGTGGCCGTGATCCGAAGCTTAATTGTAATTTTATAACTGTATATAGCCGTAAGTAAAAAACCAGCCTTAGGGCTGGTTTTTTATGCTTTAACAGAAGCCTTTTCCAGATCAAAAAGATCCGTAATAAAATCAATCAGTTCTTCGGCCTCGCCCCGTTTACACGCAGCCTTTAGCTGAAGCACCGGCATCTTCATAATCTTCTGCATCATGCCGGTGGTAATTTTTTCCATCTTCCTCGCCTCTTCCTCGGTTAAACCTTTGAGGTGGCGGGCCATCTCTTCCTGCCGGATCTGCTCCAGGGCGTTTTTCAGCTTATGTATGGTAGGCGATACCTGCAGCTCTTTTGACCAGTTATCAATGTCTTTCACCAGCTCTGCAATGATCTGCTTTACGGCAGGCACAGCGGCCAGCCGCTTGTCAATAGATTCATCGGTGATCTGCTGAATTTCATCCAGGCCGTAAAAGACCACGCCGGGCAGCTCCGCCACGTCAGGGCTGATGCTGTGCGGAATAGACAGGTCAAAGCAGTAGGTAATGCCGTTTCGTTTACTCAGCACATTCTTCGTAATCAGCGGCTGCATCAGCCGGAGCGAAGAAATAATAATATCAAATTCACCGATACGGTTAATCAGCTCAAAGTAGGACATCGCCTCGTAGCTGTACGTAGCGGCCAGTGTCTCCGCCTTCTCAAATGTCCGGTTACACAGGGTTACGTTACGGATTTCTTTTTCAAAAAGGGTTTTGGCTACGTCCTCTCCCATTTCACCCAGGCCCAGCACCAGGATTTTCGGCTGGCTCATGGCGGGCAGAATGGTTTGCATAAGGTCAATGGTAGCGTAAGAGGTAGAAGCGGCACCATCGTGGAACTCCGTTTCCTGAACCACCCGCTTATTGGCATAAAATATAGTGTGCAGCACCCGGTGCAGGAAAGTCCCCGCCATATCCATATCAGCAGCCCACTGATAGGACTGCTTCACCTGGTTAATAATCTGCTGATCACCCACCACCTGCGAGTGCAGCCCCAGTGACACCTCAAAAAGATAGGTCAGCGCCTCCTGCTCATCAGTCAGGCAGTCAAAATATTCAAAAAACTCAGTAGATTCAATGGCCTTGACCGAAGCCAGCAGCCGGATCAGCTCACTGCTTAATTCCCGGGCAGACCGATAGTAAATTTCGGTCCGGTTACAGGTAGAGATAATCATCGCTTCACGCAGGCCAAAAACATCTTTCAGCCTGATATACAAATCTTTGATCTCACTTTCGCATAGCGTAAGTTTCTCCCTGATTTCAAAGGGGGCCTTCTTATACGATAAAGATAATGACTGTAATTTTTCTGACATTCTTTGAACTACTTCCGAAAACCGACTACAAATTTAACTGTTTATACGGCACAAAAATGGGAGAAAATAAATTTAGAATTCTTCTAAATTCGCAAATCCTGCCAGAAATCATCATTTAAACCCCTTGATTTTCAAATATATGACGAACGTCATATTTTTCGGTAATTTCTGAACGGCACCTTCAGCATGGGGAGGATATGCTCATTTTCTTCCGGGTTCATGCAGGTATCTACCCCGTAAACCAGCTGGTCTCTTTCCAGGTACCGGAACGTACCGAAAAGCCTGTCCCAGACAGAGAATATATTACCGTAATTGGAGTCGGTGTAAGGCACCACGTAATGATGATGCGTATGATGCATATCCGGCGTAACCATCACCCAGCTCAGGGCCTTATCCAGCCTCACCGGCATCCGTATATTGGCGTGGTTAAACTGCGACAGCACCACAGACAGCGACTGGTACATAAACACCAGCCACATAGGAGCACCGGCAATCACCACCGCAATGACCGTAAAGATCAGCCGGAACACACTTTCTCCGGGATGATGGCGGTTAGCCGTAGTGGTATCCACGTGCAGATCACTGTGATGCACCAGGTGAAACATCCACATCCACTTGACCTGGTGCTCCAGCCAATGGATAAAATAAGCCCCGATCAGGTCCAGCAGGAGCAAGCCCACGATAGTGTACAACCATAAAGGCATTTCCGGCAGCCAGGAAAGAATGCCGAAATGATGGGCCACGGCCCAGTCACTGGACCTCACCAGCACAAATGCCAGGGCAAAGTTCACAATAACCGTGGTCACGGTAAAAAATATATTTAGCCCTGCATGCCTCACCTTTTGGTATCGATGCCTGAAAAGCGGGATAAAGTATTCAATTATCCAGAAAAGACCGATCCCTCCAACCAGGATCACAGACCGGTGCAGGGTGGGAATTGAAGCAAAATAATCTTTCAGGGCCTCCATAGTTCTTCTATCTTATCTCTCAAAAATAATAATTATTCCCGTCAAAAGACAATTTTACATATATAAAACTTGAGCTGTGAGCCTTGAGCTATGAGCTTTGAGCCGGGCTGCGAACCGCTGTGAGCCAGACGGACGGCTGCTTTATTCATTATGACCGACCTGGTTTACTTCTAACTCAAAGCTCTTAGCTCACGGCTCATAGCTATAGCAATTTTAATGAAATATTCCGTAATTTTACGGTTTCCGGTGCCAGAACACCGGTTCTTTTGTAAATCTTAAAACCGGGCTCCTATGTCTTTCAAAAATGTTTTACTGGCCGTTTTGCTGCCGCTTGTGCTGGCGCTGACCCATTGTTCTCATGCCCAGACTTCTGCTTCCGGCATCATTACCGGTGCTGACCAGACCGATAAATACCTACCGCTGCTGGAAGGAAAGAGGATCGGGGTACTGGCCAATCCCACCACCATCATTGGCAACAAACACCTGGTAGACAGCCTGCTGAGCCGGGGAGTGAATATCGTAAAAGCATTCGGTCCGGAGCATGGTTTCCGGGGCAATGCCAGCGCCGGAATTAAAGTAGGAGATGAGACAGACGAAGCCACGGGCATAAAGATCGTTTCGCTGTACGGCAAAAAAAGAAAACCCACACCGGAAGACCTGGCTGACCTTGACCTGATGATCTTTGACGTACAGGATGTGGGTTGCCGCTTTTATACCTATATCAATGTACTTCGCGATGTTATGGAGGCCTGTGCCGAAAACCGCAAGCCCCTGCTCATCCTGGATCGCCCGAACCCGAACGGTTACCTCATAGACGGTCCCATCCTGGACATGCGGCTGAAATCAGGTATTGGCCAGTTTCCTGTTCCCATGACCCACGGGATGACCATCGGTGAGTTTGCTCAAATGATCAATGGGGAAGGTTGGATCCCCGGCGGGCTGAAAGCCGATATCACGGTGATCCCGGTGGCCAATTATAACCACCAGATGGAATATGTGCTCCCCGTGAAGCCGTCGCCCAACCTGAATACTCAGCAAAGCATCATGCTCTATCCCGCTTTATGCCTTTTTGAAGGAACCATTGTAAGCCAGGGCAGAGGCACCTTGATGCCTTTCAGCGTGCTGGGAGCTCCCCTCTTAAAAGGCAAATATGATTTCAGCTTTACACCAAAAAGCATCAAAGGCATGGCTGAAACACCCCTGCACCAGGATCAGGCCTGCTACGGACTTGACCTGCGCAGTTATGATATCGGCAAAATCCGGGAAACGGGCCGCATCCCCATTGAATGGATGATAGAGCTGTACAAAGCCTACCCCGCAAAAGAAAAATTCTTTGACCGGAGCCAAAGCAAGCAGATGGGCAATATTGATTACCTGGCCGGAGTCTATGAATTCCGGAAGCAGATTGAGGCCGGCATATCTGCTGATGAGATCAGGGCTACCTGGGAGCCGGGCTTAAGTCAGTATAAGGAAATGCGGAAGAAATATTTGATTTATGAATAAATCAGCCTTACTGAACAGGCTGCCACTACTTTTTTCTTTCCTTTTGCTTGTTGCCACCTTTTCCTGCGGCAAGCAAGAGGTTGTTAGTCTTACCGTGGTCAATTTATCGTCTCATCCGGTAGACTCCGTAAAGGTAAGCCTTTTGTTTGCTAATGACACCAGCTACTTCTATGACGCTATTCCTCCCGGGCATAAAAGAACCTTATACCCTGATGCTTCCGGACAGGAGATTCGTCCCACAGTGGAAGGGACAAATTTATTCTGGTATTATATAGCGGGAAAGAAAGTGTTTGGTTTTTGGGGACTGGTAGACGGAGGCTATTCCCACCAGGTCTCTACCATATATATTTTTGATAAAGGATGGAGTAGAGTGCGGGATAGTACCCAATTATGCTGTAGTTTTTTCTGACTACCGGTCTTCCTGAAACTTTTCGCGCCGCTAATCCGTTATACATAAGCAAAAAGTTTTCTGAAAACATGGTTACAGTATCGGATATCGCAAGAGATAAAATCGTAGAATTACGCAGTAAAGAAGGCAAAAATGATGCGCATGGCATCCGGGTGGCTGTAGAAGGCGGAGGCTGCTCCGGCCTCATGTATAACCTGGCCTTTGATGCAGAACAGCAGCCTACAGATCATATTTTTGAGGACAAAGGAGTAAAAATCTTTGTTGACAAAAAAAGCCTGCTTTACCTGCTGGGGACAGAACTGGACTTCAGCGATGGCCTGAACGGCAAGGGGTTCCATTTTAAGAACCCGAATGCTACCCGCACCTGCGGCTGTGGCGAAAGTTTCTCGGTATAAATATAAGCTGTTAGTAATTAGATATTAGTATTAGAGGTTAGATTGGTTCATGGAACCGAGGTCTGTCTTCTAATTACTAACCGCTAATATCTAAAGGCTTATTTACGCAGGATCACAAACTCCACCCGCCGGTTTCTCGCCTGCCCTTCAGTGGTTTCATTGGATGCCACCGGTTTGCTTTCTCCGAAACCGGTACTTTTCACCCGGTCAGCAGATACCCCTTTTGAAAGAAAATAATTTTTCACGGCATCGGCCCGCAGCTGCGAAAGCCGCATGTTAGCTGCATCCGAACCTACGTTATCGGTATGCCCCTGCACCTCAATGGCCATATTCGGGTTCTTATTAAGCAGCCCGATCATCCGGTCCAGCTCCAGGAAAGACTCTTTCTCCAGCGTGGCCTGGGCAAACTCAAAGAATACATTATACAACGTAACTGCCGTACCTGCCCGGATGGGCGCCGTTTCCAGGTTCTGCCCCGTAATTTCTTTGTACTCTCCAGGCGAAGTCAGGTCTATGCTCCTCGAAACCCCCAGTGAATTTTCCAGCTCCGGCCGGATCGCATAACGCTTTCCATAGGGCAGCACGATCTTATAGTTCCCGGTCAGAGGGTCGGAGGTAGCTACCCCCAGTTCTTCGCCGTCTTCCAGGTCTTCATAAATAATACGGGCCTCTATGGGTTTGCCGGTAGTAATATCCGTCACTTTTCCGCTGATCACCGCCACCCGTACCGGTGAAACAGGCTCAGCTTTTTCCTCCGGCTCATTTTCATTGGTGACTACGGTAGCCTGAAGGGCGGCCTCATCCGGCCCTGCTGCCGGACCGATATCTTCCAGCTTCACCCTGAAGATATCATACATCCCCATGGAATTATGCTTACTGGCAAAATAGGCATAATCACCTGAAGCCTCCATGGTATAATACATCTCATCTTTCTCCGAATTCACATTAGGACCCAGGTTCACTGGTTTGGTCCACGCAAACCACCCTTTCCCTCTTCTTCTCGACATCCATATATCATAGCCCCCTTCACCTCCTTTCCGGTTAGAGGCAAAATAAAGCGTAGAATTATCAGGTGAAAGGTAAGGGCTTCGTTCTGAAAAATCGGTATTGATATCTTTCCCTATGCTCTTGGGTTCGGTCCAGTTGCCCTGCCGGTCCATCATGGTAATATAAATATCATCCTCTTCCCCGTTCTTTTTTTCACTGAATGCCAGCAGAATCACCTTGCCGTTATTGCTCATACAGGCCGACAGGAACTTGCCCCGCACCATCCGGTTCAGTCCCGGGATATCCAAAGCTTCAGGAGCTCCCCAGGCATTTCCTTTCTTACGGATCAGGGAAACCCCCATTTTATCGGGATTCAGCACCCCTTTCTGGTACTCTCCCCTGATCAGCGCCGTGCTCCCGTCGGCAGAAAGGTCAAAAAGATCATTGTAACGATCCCGGTTCAGCTGGCGGGGCATTTTTTTAGCCGTTCCCCAGCGTCCGTCGGCAGATTTCTCCGCATACCAGATATCATTTGAATTATCTTTCCCTTTGGTATTGGAAGGGTGCCCGGCCCGTACAAAATACAGAATCTTACCATCCGTGCTCATCAGCGGATGAAGCTCATTATACTCAGAGTTGATGGCCGTTCCCAGCGGTTCTGCTTTTTGAGCAACAACCGCCAGCGGCAGAAGAAGCAATAAAATGAATCTCATTGACAGGAATATTACTATATCGAAACGGTGATCGTATTAAAAAATTACACGATCAGCACGACTTCACGGTATCAATAAAGCATTTCACCTTTTCAGGATCCGTATCCGGGTAAACCCCGTGCCCCAGGTTAGCAATATAGCGGTGTTTGCCGAAGTTCATCACCATTTCCCGGGTTTGCTTTTCTATGGAGGAGAAATCGCTGTACAATACACAGGGGTCCATATTCCCCTGTAAAGTTTTACCGGGGATCAGCTCTCTTGACTCCCGGATATCCATATTCCAGTCCAGCCCCACCACATCACAGGAAAGAAGGCTCAGCTCTTTACGCGCAAAAAACGCCCCTTTCGGGAATAAAGTCACCGGTATGTCCGGAAATGCATCTGCTATTTTTGACAGATACGGAATGGAAAACTCCGAATACTGCGCCGGAGAAAGAACTCCCGCCCATGAATCAAAGACCTGCACCAGGTCTGCCCCATGACTCACTTTCAGCTTCAGGTAAGTAATGGTCACTTCGGTAATCTTAGCCAGTAGCGCATGCGCAAATTCCGGCTCACTGTAAAGCATTTTTTTGGCCTTTGAAAATGTCTTAGACCCCTGCCCTTCTATCATATAACAAAAGATAGTGAAAGGGGCTCCCGCAAAACCGATCAGCGGTACCCGGCCGTTCAATGCCTTCTTTACGATATCCAGCGACTCAAAAACATAGGAAAGACGGTCTTCAATATCAGCCGTATTCAGCTGTTCAATATCTTCCCGGCTTTTCACCGTTCTGGGGAAAAACGGGCCTTTCGCTTCCACCATTTCGTATGGCAGGCCCATCGCTTCCGGCACCACCAGTATATCCGAAAAAATAATGGCCGCATCCACTCCCAGGATATCCACCGGCTGCAGGGTTACTTCTGCGGCCAGCTCCGGTGTGGTAGCCAGCCTGATAAAACTTCCGGCTTTCGCCCTTACGGCCCTGTACTCCGGCAAAATTCTGCCTGCCTGGCGCATAACCCATACCGGTACACGCTCTGTCTTTTCTCCCTTAGCTGCCCGGATGAGCAGATCATTCTTTAAATCCATACCGCAAAAATACAAAAAGTTTCCATTCCTTTCTTTCCGTATTCTGTTTGGGAATATTTGCAGAAAATTTATAATTATTTCCCTAAGTTAATAAATTTATTACTCTATCATTTTGATAGGATAAATAGATTGTTCAATTTTGGACAGTGAACGAACAGGATAAGGTTCCTCAATCATTAAACCTTTCTTTAAGTATTGCAATTTTATTCGATGGACTAAAACTTTAATAGGTAGAAAGACGTCACGACTGCGATTCGTGGCGTTTTTTTTGTAATTTTAAACCAAATTTTAAGACAAATGGAGAAAATATATCTGAGTGATTCCGGACCCAAAGTATCTAAAGCCCTCTATTCTTTATGGCGCTGGGAGGAAATGGCTGATTTTGATGAAGCAGAGGCAAAACGTATTTTTTCCATGTGCCTCAGCCTGGGAATCAACACTTTTGAGTTTTCCGCCTCAGGCAAAAATGACCGAATTCACAAAGTTTTTTTCGATACCATTGCGGAGAATGATTTCGACCGCAAAGACCTGGTCATCCTGGCCCGCCTCGGAAAAGAAGTGACCCCTGAAGGCATCGAGGTCATTGATCAGTCGCGGAGTGCCCTCGTAGGGCAGCTGGATACTTTCCTGAAAAAATCAGGGAAAGAATACCTCGACATCCTGCTTCTTGACGGCCTGGATTACATCACCGAGATTGAAGTAATCGCCAGCACCCTGGATTACCTGGTGCATTCAGATGTAGTGAAGCATATCGGTGTGGCTAATTTCAGCTCTTCCCAATACCGGCTGCTTAAATCGGTGCTGGACATGCCTATTGTAACCAACCACCTGGAGTTTAACCTGCTGAACCCCGAGGCTATTTTTGACGGGCGTCTTGACGAGATCAAGGAATCTTTCGGCAAGCCCCTGGTATGGGCTCCCCTGGCAGGGGGAGACATCCTGGAAGGTACTTCCCTGGACCGCGTAGTGCTGAGGGAGGCCCTTGCTGAAATAGCCGGGGATCTGAACACTAACGTGGAGCAGGTAGCCGTGGCCTGGCTGCTGAACCTGGGCATGCTGCCCATTATAGGATCACCCAATGAGCACCGTATCCGTAATGTGGCGGCAGCCACTAACGTGCGGCTTTCCCATCAGCAGTGGTACCGTTTATTCAGTTTAGTCAGCAAGCTTAGAAAATGACCTCCCGACTCCCCGCCGTAGGGACCAGCATATTTACCCGTATGACTGCATTGGCTAATTCAGTTAATGCACTGAATCTGTCGCAGGGCTTTCCCGGCTTCGAGCCTGACCCCGTGCTGGCAGAACGGCTGGCTTACCATGCCTCACACGGCAAAAACCAGTATTCTCCCGCTGCCGGGGTGCCTGAATTGAGACACCAGCTGTCACTCAAATACGGCTACCATGAAGACACGGAGATCACGGTGACTGCCGGTGCCTCAGAAGCTCTGTTTTCAGCCATTGCCAGCATGGTTTCTCCCGGTGATGAAGTGATCATTATAGAGCCGGCGTATGATCTCTACGTACCTGCTGTTCAGTTGCAGGGAGGTATCCCGGTTTTTGTCAAAATGAAATATCCTGATTTTTCCATAGACTGGCAGGAAGTTCAGGACAAAATTACGCCGCGTACCCGCCTGATCCTGTTGAACACCCCACATAATCCTACCGGAAAGGTATTGACCGCATCCGATATTTCGGCGTTGGAAGACATCGTGTCACGCTACCCCGGCCTGTTCCTGGTCAGTGATGAAGTATATGAGCACATCCTGTTTGACGGGCGAAGGCATCTCTCACTAAGCCTCAGCCCCCTGCTCCGGGAGCGTACATTTATCTGCAACTCCTTTGCCAAGACCTACCATATTACCGGCTGGAAGACGGGCTACTGCCTGGCTCCGGAAAGCCTCACCCGTGAATTACGGAAAGTGCATCAGTACATCACTTTTTGTACGTTTACCCCGGCTCAGTATGCCCTTGCCGATTACCTGGAAAGTACCACTACCCACCAGGAACTTTCTGAGTTCTACCGTAAAAAGAAGGATATTTTCCTGAGCGCCCTGGATCCGGAGGTCCTTCGTCCGCTTCCATCAGAGGGAACTTTCTTTCAGAACCTTTCTTACTCGCATCTTTCACAACGCCCGGATGTGGAAGCCAGCATCCTGTTAACGGAAAAAGCCGGCGTGGCTTCTATCCCCACATCGGTGTTTTATTCTGACCAGACTGACCATCAGATCCTGCGTTTCTGCTTTGCCAAAGACGATGAAACGCTGGTGGCGGCCGCCCAAAGATTGAACCGGGCGAACCGCTTTTTGTAAGAACCGTGTTATTTTTGCGCAAAAATTAAATTACTTATGACAAATCCCGTATTGATACTGGGTGCCGGCAAGCTGGGCAGGCTGGCGCTGGACATATTCTCTGGCAATGAAGTGCTGGTATATGGTTTCCTGGATGAGAATAAAAAGCTTCATAATACTGAAATTTCAGAAGTGCTGGTATTGGGTGACATTAACGATGAAAGCTATTTGGGCATCATTGGCAATAAAACAGAGGCATTTGTAGCTATAGAGCATCGGGCTGCCAAAGAAAAAACGGTTAAGCAGCTCCTGGAGCAAAAGAAAACTATGCCGGTCAACGCCGTGCATATTAAGGCAGTGGTTTCAGAAGACGCCGAGGTGGGTCACGGGATACTGATAGCCGCCGGTGCGGTGGTTAATCCCATAGCCAAAATCGGCAATCACTCGGTGATTCATTCCGGTGCAGTCATTGATACCGCTGCAGTAATCGGCGAATACGCTGAAATCGGGGCCGGAGCCGTGATTAACTCCGAGGCCGAGATTGGCAAAGGTGCCTTTATCGGTAGCGGAGCAGTGGTAGTCTCAGGCATTAAAATAGGCAAAAACGCACGAGTCGGCGCCGGTTCTGTCGTAATTGAAGATGTAAAAGACGGACAGACAGTGTTTGGTAACCCGGCAGCGGCGGTAGGGAAAGAAAGTTAAATTAAAAAATGAAAAACTAAAAATGAAAAATAAAGGCCCATAAGGATAATTTATTTTTCATTTTTAGTTTTTCATTTTTTAATTTAATCCGTCACTTCCACCCGCTTAATACTCCCGTCCGCATTAAATTCCATCCTGTCTATGGCTACTTCCCTGTGAAACCCGGCGGGACTGCCCATTTTGATGCCGTTGGGTTTACTGAAACGGTGATAAACCATATACCATTCGTCTTTCCCGGGCACCTGCAGCACTGAGTTATGGCCGGTACCGTAAATTCCTTTAGAGGGGTCTTTTACCAGGATAAGGTTGTCTTTCGGAATATCCAGCGGGCCCACCGGCGATTTGGAGGTAGCGTATCTTACCCGGTAATTTTCACTCCGGGTGTCGTCTTCTGACCACAGGAAGTAGTACAGCCCGTTACGGTAGAACACATAGATGGCTTCGCGGAAGGTGGCGTCCGGCGTCATCACCTTCAGGGTATTCTTTTTAATGGATACCATATCCTCATTCAGCTCCGCCACCGCCATGTAGCCGTTCCCCCAATAGAGGTAACTCTTACCGGTTTCCGGATCCGTAAATACGTCAGGGTCTATTTCCTGTCCGCCCTTAACGCCCTCCGGCCGGAAGTCAATCAGTGCCTTACCAGAGTCTTTGAAGGGCCCGGTGGGCTCATCGGCTACCGCCACACCAATCTTTTGCGCAGCGGAGAAATAATAATAGTATTTGTATTTTCCTTTTACCTTTTTCTCAATGATACAGGGCGCCCAGGCATTACGATCTGCCCAGCTCACATCTTTCTTCAGGTCCAGGATCACGCCTTCGTCTTTCCAGTTTTTCAGGTTATCGGAAGAAAAGGTTTTGAAGTAATACCCTGACCACGAGTCAAAGCCGTCACTGGTAGGATAGAGGTAATATTTGCCGTTCTTTTCAGAATAGAGAATGTCCGGATCAGCATAATAGCCTTCCAGCACCGGGTTATTCCGCTGCGGGATCGTAATCCCCTCCGGAAGCCCCCATTGATCCGTTAAGCGCTTCAGCTCACGGGTGGTGATCGGAATCACCGAGCCGTGCCGCGGATGAAAATCCATGGAAATCTCCTGGTCAATGACTTTGAAAACATCCAGGTCTTTGCTTTCCGTAAACTGGTACTTTCCTTTCATATACACATCATACATCAGGATGTAGGTATCTGTATTGATCAGCTTAAACGTGCTGGAGCCTTCCACTGCTTCGCGGGTCTGCTGCTTATAACCGGGCTGCTCTATCCATTTGCCTGATGCCAGTGAATCGGTGATGGCCAACTTCAGGCCGTTTCCGTGTCCTTCGGTTTTATAAAACATATAATACAGCCCGTTCTTATTGATGATATCCCCGTCAATACACGACTTCCCGTTTTTGGGGTTAAACAGCACCCGGGGTTCACCCTCCAGGTCAGTAAATTCAGGGTTAGTATAAGCATAATAAATGATGTCGGGGCCATCGCCGTGCTTCATGGACCAGTACACCATGTATTTCCCTGCAGCCGCATCATAAATGGTCTGGGGTGCCCAAACCCGCTTCAGATTTTCCTGGCCGGCATACTTTGTCTGAATATTAATAATGGAAGAATTCCAGTTCACCAGGTCATTGGATTTCATCAATACCATGGCCCGGTTAGAGTCCCAGCCTTTGGAAGAGGTCATGTCGGTTACTACCATATAAAAGGTCTTTCCGTCTTCTGCCCTCAGCAGGTGCGGATCACGCACACCGCCGGTAGAACTGATCTTCCGGGAGTCGACCACCGGGTTATTTTTATTCAGGGTCTTGTAATTATACCCGTCGGTGCTCACGGCATAACAGATGGCCTCCTCTTCTACCTTATTACCTTTGAAATACGTGAAAAGATAGGCGGTAAAGTCTTTCTCTGCCGGGCCTGATTTATATTCCTGGGCAGAAACGCCGGTTAAGCAGCACAGCGACAATAAAATTAAAAAACGATTCTTCATTATTTTTTGATTTTAATAACTGAAAATGAATAGGCGGGTAGCTCGTAGTTCAGGTTTTTGTTTATCTGAAGGGTACTTTCCCGGGGTTTTGCGGTCCGGTCTTCCAGGTCTCCGTTCAGCACGGTCAGCTGCGCCGGCCCTTCTGTCACCGCCAGTTCAGACAGGTCAATGGCCGACTTCACCGGTACAGGCAGCAGGTTAGCCAGCTTGATGATCACGTACCGGCTGTCTTCCACAAATGATACCGCCACTTTGCGCTGATCATGGCTTCCCTTAATAAAAGCCGGAATATACGTAGTTCCGGAATTCTCTCCGAATAGTTTCTGCACATAATAGCCTACAGTGGGCTTCACCTCCGAGTTATTGAAATAAATCAGGTCAGGTGACCACTGGGTGCGGCCTTCTTTGGCCAGCAGGGGCGCATAAGACGTCATGGTCACCACATCTGCATTCCGCTCCACATTGATCAGGTGAAGAGCTTCGCTCAGGGCCGTTTCCATGTTATTATGCCGGCCGGGAATATGCGCCGCGTATTCGCCCAGGTACACTTTTGAGCCGGAGCGGTCATACAGATCGTAAAAATCCTGGTTATTCAGGTACCAGCCCGGCGTCTGGTAATAATGTTCGTCTACTACCGGAATCTGCTCGCGGTCAGCCAGCTTCCAGCCCTCCACGTAATCCGTACCTTCATTAAAGGGCCCTACCGTACCGATCACCGTTATTTCAGGGTATTTTTTCTTCACGGCATTAAATATCAGCATAAAACGCTCTTCAAAGATATCCGTGATCAGGTCTTCATTCCCCACGCCCAGGTATTTCAGGCCGAAAGGCTCGGGGTGCCCGGCGGCGGCCCGCTTGCTTCCCCATTCCGATCGCGCGTCACCATTGGCATATTCAATCAGGTTCAATACCGACTGCACGTATTCATCCATATGCTCCATGGGAATCCCCCCCTGCTGCCCGCCCAGGGCGCACCCGTGATGGGCCGAGTTCTGGCAGGGTACGCCCGCGGCCACTATAGGCACCGGGGCGGCCCCTATATCTTCACAAAACTGGAAATACTCAAAATACCCCAGTCCGGCCGTCTGGTGATAACCCCACAGGTTCCGCATGGGTTTACGCGCTTCCAGCGGGCCGATGGTGTTCTCCCAGCGGTACATATTCCCTATGCCGTCTCCATGTGCCACACACCCACCGGGGAAACGCACAAAACGGGGCTTCAGGTCGGCAATAGCCTGGGCCAGGTCGGCCCGCAGGCCATTTTTACGATTCTTAAAGGTCTTTTGCGGAAAAAGAGAGATCATATCCAGATCTACGGTGCCGGTTTGCAGCGGGATCACCTCGAGGCGGGCATCTTTTACCGTTCCGGTGGCCGTGAGCACGGCGGCCTGCTTCTGCCAGTCGCGCGTGATTGCCCGGGTCACTGCCTCTCCGTACACTTCTCCGGATGCGCCGGTCAAACGAACCTTCAGGGCACCGGGTCTGCCCTCCGTACTACGGGCCCATACGGAAAAATCATATTTCTCACCTTCTTTCAGCGATATTCCGTCAAAGCCTTCGTTGATGAGTCCCGCGCCCTGCTTTTTCACCCGTAGGCGGGCGTAATGCCGGTTATTCGGGTGGACAGGCTTCAGGGAATCCACGGTAAAAGACAGGTCGCTGCTTCCCGCTGACCAGGCCTTATAGCTGTTCCAGGTTTTATCGTTCCCTTCCTTATCGCTCAGGGCATACTCAAAATCGCGGTTCTGTACCAGCTCAGCGTACAGTCCACCATCCGCAGCATAATTAATATCTTCAAAAAACACACCGATCAGCAGATCACTGATCGCCTTTTGGTTCTGCTTATCCGTTCCGATGGAAACTGTTACCGGCTCTTTAAAAAGCTCCTTATTCATGGCCAGCCGTTCATTATTGCCGGCCCATTTGGCTTCTGCTATTTTCCGGGCATCCAGCAGGCCTTCCAGCAGGCTGCGGGAAACCCGGTGAACGGTACCGGTGCGTTCTTCTCCTGAAATCCTCACTGTTTTCCGGGCAGAAATGAAGCCCGTGATTTTTTCAGCTGATCCGTATTGGCGAAGGTCGGGAGTGAATGATTCAAACGTATTGCCGGAAGAAGAGGCCCAGATTACTTTCATGCCCCGGCCGGCCGCCCCTGAGCCGGCTACACCTTGACCCGAAACGCCTGATTCTGAATAGTGTACCTCCGGACGAAGCACATTATCGCCGGTCACGAGAAGCGGGTAAGACTGCCGCCCCCAATACACCAGGTCATCGGAAGAGGCATGGCCTATGGCGCCATCCGTTTCATTCAGGCCCCACACGCAATGCCATTTCCCCTGCATATCCCGGAAAAGGAAGGGTGCATACATTTTCTTCTGGGAGCCCCATCTTCCGTAATCGCATTTGAGGAAACTGTGTTCCGGGCCGATCGTATTCCAACTGTTGCCGTCCGTACTCCATGCAAAGTGCAGTCCGTTATGATAATTATTTTTTTCGGTACCGTAGGCAAACAGGTAGACCGAGTCAGGTTTAACCGCAAAACAGGCCGGCAGGTAAGCCATTACGGCCACAAAAAGGCAAATCAACTGTCGGTTCATCAGGTAAAATTACAGGTTGAAAATTATTTTGTGTCAAACATACACAATATAATTTTCACGTACAACTTTTCCGTGGAATAATCCTGTAATTTACACTGAAGAGGTATTAAAAGGGCAGAGTAATCGGATGAGCTAATGTTTACCCATCAGGTATAATCTCCCGGAGGGAGAACCGCTTCGTAGCATAAATGGCCGGATAATGTTCTCCAGGCGTGCCGTAGGTACGCCACCAAACCGTTTCTATTACAAAAAGGTAGCCCCCTTACGGGGCATAAAGGGTCGGGTCACCATTCCATTTTCTACCAGGCTATAGTGCCTGCGGCACATCCTGAATTCGGGGGTAAACATTAGTCTGACGGGAGAATTTGTCCGGACACGCTGGCAGGGAGAATCCCGGCCTCTGGCCGGGCACTATCCTGTCAAAGACAGGAATACACCCTCACAACGTCAGAAGACGTGTGAGAGCGGTTTTTCATAGATATATAATTATGGTTATTTGTAGCTAATCTCTTTTATTTCGGTGATTTCTAAAGGTATTGCATTAAAATTCGCATAATCTATAGTTATTGGAACATATACTTTTCCAGAGAACTCTACAAGAACCCCATCTTTTTTCAATTCGTTTGGGAGAGTGCAAGTAGAAAGATACCCTGTCGGAACATTTTCGTATTTAATAAGAAATGACACCCTCTTTTCCCCTTGTATATCACTTTCAAAGGCCTGAATAGACGCTTTAGCATTCGTAATTTTATCGTAGAAATTCAGATTACTTAATTCACCTTCAGATAAACATTGTTGTAAACCTGAAAATTCAGGTTTGAAAACTTCGGATTTACAACTAATGATACCCAAAATAAATAAAGGGGAATACCTAAGAAAATGCTGAAATATATTCATGATACTCAATAGTTTGTGTTATCTAATAAAATTTAGAGATTCATAGCAATAAGCAAAGTTCAATGAATTACCAAATAAATCCAATTTTAAAACCTGTGAATAGACGAAAAACTTAGTTAACGGCAATTTATTTTCGTTTCCTCCAACGCGGCCCCCTCTTGAAGGACTTGGCAATAGGCACACTCCACACGAGCGAGCATAATTTGCGAGTTATAAGGCAGAGTTCCATAAATGGTTATGTTTCCTCACCAAGCATAATCTCCCGGAGGGAGAACCTTTTGGTAGCATAAATGGCAGGATATCAACTCCCAGGCGTGCCGTAGGTACGCCCCAAATTATATTTGCTACAAAAAGGTAGCCCCTGACGGGGCATAAAGGGCAGGGTCACCATTCCATTTTCTACCAAGCGATAGTGCCTGCGGCACATCCTGAATTCGGGGGTAAACATTAGTCTGACGGGAGAATCTGTCCGGACACGCTGGCAGGGAGAATCCCGGTTTCTGGCCGGGCACTATCCTGTCAAAGACAGGAATACACCCTCACAACGTCAGAAGACGTGTGAGAGCGGGGTGGTGAAATCCACCCTCACAAACCTTAAAAAAGTGTATGAACCGGTTCCTTTATATACTCATAATTAAATCCGTCATACACATCCTCCATCAGGTGTAGCTCCTTATCTTTCACCTCATACATCATGGGTGTGCCTTCACCAAAAGTAATAAAGGTGACTTCCTTATTGAGCAGCATGGACTCTCCCACGGAAAGCGTATACGTACCACCGGACAGCAGCGAATCATTAAGTGTGGTAGAGTAGGTTTTGTCTGCATTCAGCTTCAGGAGAGTCACTTCCCCTTCCTTCGGTGTTTCATTTACCCCTGCAATACCCCCTGTCTTTCTCACCCACTTCCATGTTCCGGTAAGCTCATCACCCTTTACCACCTCACTCTTCTCACAGGCGCTCAGGCCGGCAATCATCAGAATCATTAACCACTTTTTCATATGCTTTTTGTTTTTTCGTTTTTTGTTAGCAGACTCCCGTGGTATATAGACCGGCTTTTGCTCCAAAAGGTTGTAACACAGGGTACACTTTTATACCTTTGCCGCATCATGATAAAAGACTTTTCGCCTGTAGATTTTCTAAAGGGGCTGATAGAAATTCCCTCCCTGAGCCGTGAAGAAGACGGCACCCGGCATCACTTTGCCGCACTTTTTGCAGGATACGGTATCCCGTTTGAGGTGCTGGAGAATAATATCTGGTGTAAAAACCTCCATTACTCGGACAGCAAACCGGTTATCCTGTTAAACTCACATCATGACACGGTAAAGCCCAATGCCTCTTATACCCGTGATCCGTTTAAAGCCGAAATCGAAGACGGCCGGCTCTACGGCCTGGGTAGCAATGATGCGGGCGGGCCGCTGGTGGCTCTGCTGGCCACTTTCCTGCATTTTTATAACCGGCCTGACCTTCCCTATAACCTGATCTTTGCGGCTACCGCAGAAGAGGAAATCTCCGGCCGGAACGGGATAGAGCTGCTGCTGAAGCATCTGCCGGCCATTGACCTGGCTATTGTGGGAGAACCTACGCTCATGGATATGGCCGTGGCTGAAAAAGGATTAATGGTACTGGACTGTACCGCTCACGGAATAGCCGGCCATGCGGCCCGGGAAGAAGGCGTTAATGCTATCTACGAGGCGCTGCACGACATACAATGGTTCCGCACATTTGAGTTTCCCAAAATATCCGAAACCCTGGGAAAAGTAAAAATGAGTGTCACCGTTATACAGGCAGGATCTCAGCACAATGTGGTGCCGGATACCTGTAAATTCATCGTAGATGTACGGGCCACGGATGCCTATACCCTTACCGAAACCCTGGAGATTATCCGTGAAAACGTGAAGTCAGAGGTGATTCCGCGATCGGTACGGCTGAATCCTTCGGGCATTGCTTCTGACCACCCCATCGTCAAAAGAGGAATTGCCCTGGGCATGAAGCCCTATGGCTCACCTACTCTCTCAGATCAGGCGCTGATTCCTTATACCAGCATAAAAATAGGTCCGGGAGATTCGGCACGCTCCCATACGGCCGATGAATTTATCTATGTTCATGAAATTACCGAAGGGATAGAAAAATATATTGCGTTATTAGACGGATTGCGGTTGTAAAATAATATTCCCTATTTTTGCGAAAATTTTAAAACCCCGTATGAAAAACATCGACGTTTGCCTTACTCCTGACCTGTTGCATCACCATAACATTAATAACACCATTGTGGTGGTCACAGATATCTTCAGGGCTACGTCATGTATGGTCACCGGCTTTGCTTACGGAGTGCAGAGCATCATTCCGGTGGCATCTGTGGAAGAATGCAGCGAATACCGGAACCGGGGATATATTGCTGCCGCCGAACGGAACGCCGAAAAAGTGGAAGGCTTTGACCTGGACAATTCTCCCTTCAGCTTTATGGATGAACGCCTGGCAGGAGAGAAAATCGCCATGACTACTACCAACGGTACGCTGTCTATCACAAAAAGCAAGAAAAATGCGGTAAAAGTAATTGTAGGTGCTTTTTTAAACCTTCAGGCCGTGGTAAACTACCTGAAAAACCAGCCTTATGATGTACTGGTGCTTTGTGCCGGCTGGAAAGGCCGCCCTAACCTGGAAGATACACTCTTTGCCGGAGCCGTGGTAGACGCCCTGAAAGAAGAATATTTTGTAGCGGAAGATGCCGCCATTCTGGCCATGCGGGCTTACGAGGCTTCCAAAGATAATATGCTGCTTTACCTTTCCAATTCATCGCATATCCGGCGTTTGCAGCGTTTAGGCATTAATAAAGATATCAAATACTGTCTTCAGAAAGATCTGTACGATGTGGTGCCTGTATTACGCGGGAATGAACTGGTTCTTGCTTCCTGATACTACTCTTCGTCATCGGGTCTTACATTATTTTTATCAATGACCGCCGAATAGCGGCTGACCCTGGAAACAAAAAACAACCCTACGGCCTTCTCCTTTGATTCAGGATTACGGTTAAAGATATTGGAAGGAATATTGGCCGGGGGAGTGGCAAAAATCCCCCCGTTATTGGTTTCCGACTGTACCTGGTAAAGAAAATAATAGGCGTCCAGCGGTATGGAATGCAGCTCTACCGTTACTTTATCCTGGTCTACAAAAAGCCCGGAGTTAATGGCCATGCGAACAGGCTGCAGAAAAAGCATACCATCCGACTTGTTGGTCGGTGAAAGCCCTCCGTCGTAGGATAATCCGTACTCATTGGAACGGGCACGAAGCACATCATTCTTATACGACCGGATCAGGTAAGTATCCCCTTCTCCTTCAAAATCATTGGCAAAAAACTGGGCCAGGAACCCCGACTGCGGGCTGCCTTCAGGTTTAACCGGCAGGGTGATGGCCTGGTATTTCAGGGAGTCAATGACAGGTACCCGCTTCAGCTCTGAAATGGAATAGTACTCCTCTTCTTTATATTTGACATACAGGCCTACCTTTTCATTCAGCCGTAAAAAATTCCTGTTCCGTGGGGTATAGGTATAGATACCGTCATTATCATTGTCATTAAACCGGAAAAGCGTACTGTCTTCCCGGATCACATATACTTCAGCCCCTAAGGCCGGTAGGGGTGTGCTTTGATCAAAATACGCCTGCGAAAGACTAAGGGTCACCTGTTGCTCCCGTATCTCATCCGTCAGCCAGGCATCCACTACCAGCTGTTGTTTGCCTTCTTTTACGTCAATGCTGATCACGTCTTCACAACTGAAGAAAAGGACAGCGAAAGGTACTATGAGTACTTTTTTCATAGTTAAAACTTAAAATTATACGTCACAGAAGGCAGGATGGATGCAAACACCGAATAGCGAACGGCCTCGGTTTTAGACGGATCATCCGGATTCTGCCTCACATACACGGAAAACGGGTTTCGCCGGTTATATACGTTATACACCGAGAACACCCATTCGCTTTCGCCCTTACCGAAGAGCGCATGCTTATTTTTTTTGGTAGCCGAAAGGTCGAGGCGGTGACTCGACGGTATCCGGTACGTATTTCTTTCATCGCTGTAATTATGCGGCACCGCTACTCCCTGCCACACATATTTGGAGGTAGGAAAGCTGGCCGGTGTGCCTGTGGTAAAGGTAAATGTGGCACCGATATTCCATTTCCGGGAAATATCATAAATAGATACGACCGACAGGTTATGCAGCTTATCAATCCGGCTTAAAAACCATTCCCCGTTATTCAGTCCGTTCACTTTTCGTTCTGTCCGGGAAAGGGTATAGCTGATCCAGCCGTTCAGATTTCCTTTATTTTTCTTTACAAAAAATTCTGCTCCGTAGGCTCTGCCCTTCCCGTACATCAGGTCGCCTTCCACATAGGGATTCAGTAACAGATCTGCATTCCGGATATAATCGATCTGGTTTTGCAGGGTCTTGTAATACACCTCCACGGAGGTTTCATACTTATTATCCCGGAAGTTCTTAAAAACTCCCAGCGCTACCTGATCAGAAAGCTGGGGTTTGATATTGTTGGAGCTGGGCGTCCACACATCCAGGGGAGATGAAGCCGTAGTGTTGGATAGCAAATGAATGTACTGGGCCAGCCGGTTATAACCCAGTTTGAGAGAAGTGGTCCGGTTCAGGCTGATATTGACGGCAAATCTCGGCTCAAAATATCCATAACGGCTGATACGCTCATTTCCTGAATAAGCCACCGTGTCTGTCAGCGGCTTACGTTCACCCGGCGGGGCAGACTCATCATAAATATAAGCCACGGGGGTGCCGAAGTACTCATAGAAAGAGTACCTTAACCCATAGCTAAACGTCAGGTTTCCGGTAATTTTTTGCTCATTTCCCAGGTAAACAGCTGACTCCAGCGCCTTCTTGGGATCCAGGCCGATGTTTTGACCTTCACCGCCCGATACCACCGTAGCCTTCCCCGGGTTAAAATGATAAAGAATGCTCTGTCCGCCAAAAGTAACGGTGTTCCGGGTATTCAGATACCAGGTAAAATCAGGCTTAATACTATAGTTTAAAATATTGGAATTCCAGCGAAAAACATCCTCTTTGTTCTTATTTTTAAGGTCGGAATCCAGAGAGTAGTCATAATTAGAATAGAAGACGGTGATATTCAGAAACAGCTTATTGTTAAATACGTGGTTCCACCGGAAAGTAGTGGTGGCATTGCCCCAGTCAAACCCGAAATCGGCCCCGAAAAGGTCCCTTCCGAAATAGCCTGAAAGGTAGACCGTATTCCTGTCGTTGATCTTGTAATTGGCTTTGGCCGTAAAATCATAAAAGTAAAATTTTACCCCTTTCAGGTCATCTTTCAGAAGCGGCCTGGCCAGGATATCAATATACGATCTCCTCAGCGCCACCACAAACGAGCCCTTTTCTTTTACAAGGGGGCCTTCAAGGGTAAACCGCGAAAATATGGTTCCTATTCCCCCGGAAAACTCCGTTTTCTTCTTATTCCCTTCCTTCATGCGTACGTCCAGGATAGAAGAGACCCGCCCGCCATACACCGACGGAATCCCGCCTTTGATCAGCTTTACATCTTTTACCACATCCGGGTTAAAAATAGAGAAAAAGCCCATCAGGTGAGAGGAATTATATACCGGGGCCTCATCCAGCAACACCAGGTTCTGGTCAATGGCCCCGCCCCGTACATTAAAGCCCGAAGAGCCTTCGCCCACCGAACTCACTCCCGGCAGAAACTGTATGCTGCGGATCACATCTACTTCACCCAGCAGAGCCGGCATTTTCTTAATGGTTCTCATTTCCACCTTATTCACCGACATCTCCATACTTTTAACGTTATGATCTTCCCGCCCGGTGGTAATGGTCACCTCCTCCAGCACATTTCCTTCTGCCCGAAGCTCCTGGTTCAGCGTGGTATGGGCGTCCAGCACAATCTGTTTCTCTATCTTATGATAACCCACATAGCTCATCACCAACGTATGGGTGCCTTTTGGCAAAGTGATGGAATAGAACCCGTAGACATTGGTACTTACCCCTACTTTCTGCTCCCGGGCATAGATATTTACCCCGATAAGGGCTTCTCCGTCTGAGGCATCTTTAACCGTACCACTAAGCGTGAAAGTATCCTGGGAAAAGGAAGAATGACCAAGAAGTAAGCCTATAAAACACACCAGGACGTATCGCATAAAGCGTCAACAAAGGATTTAAAGTAAAAATAACGATCAGGTGACAAAAATAGTTTGTTCCGGGCAACCGGAGAATTTTATTTATCCGCCTGAGGGCCAATTCTGTTCCTTTCGATGAAAACCTTATTATTTTTTGTAACTTCGCGGATTAATCAAAACCTTGGTGGCATTGAACGATATTGAACTGACCGGGCACGAGCAGATTGAGGTGTTCGGTGCACGGGAACACAACCTGAAAAACATTGATGTAGCCATTCCCCGTAATCAGCTGGTGGTCATCACCGGCATCAGCGGCAGCGGCAAGTCTTCACTGGCATTTGATACCATTTATGCGGAGGGTCAGCGGCGATACATGGAGAGCTTTTCTTCGTACGCCCGCAGCTTTATAGGCGATATGGAACGCCCTGACGTGGACAAGATCAACGGCCTCTCGCCCGTGATCAGCATTGAGCAGAAAACCACCTCCAAAAACCCCCGGTCTACGGTAGGCACCACTACCGAAATCTACGACTTCCTGCGCCTGCTTTACGCCCGTGCAGGAGAGGCCGTCAGCTATGTGACGGGCAAACCCATGGTCAAACAGACCCAGGACCAGATCATTGAACAGATACTTACCCACTACGAAGGCAAAAAGCTGAGTATCCTGGCCCCTATGGTTAAAGGGAGAAAAGGCCACTATCGCGAACTTTTTGTCCAGATATCCAAGATGGGCTATGCTAAGGTAAGGGTAGACGGCGAGGTGATGGATATCACCCCCAAAATGCAGACCGACCGTTACAAGATTCACGATATCGAAGTGGTGGTAGACCGCATCGTACCTAAAAAAGAAGACCGGTACCGCATCAGTCAGTCGGTAGGTACGGCCCTGAAGCTCGGTGGCGGCTCGCTCCTGCTGCTGGACGAAGCCGGCCAGGTTCAGTATTTCTCCCAGAATCTCATGGATCCGGAGGCGGGCATCAGCTATGAAGATCCTTCTCCCAATTCCTTTTCTTTCAATACTCCTTATGGCGCCTGCCCGGTGTGCAAAGGCATGGGGCACATAGAAGAGATCACCGAAGAGTCCATCATTCCTGATGCCTCCCTGTCTATTCTCCGCGGCGGAATAGCTCCCCTGGGTGAATACCGTGATCTCTGGATCTTCAAGCAGATAGAAGCCCTGCTCAAAACCCATAAATCTTCGCTCAGTATTCCGATCCAGAAAATCCCGCGTGATGTACTGGATATTATTCTTTACGGGAGTGATGAACCCATAGCCGTGGCCTCGAAAAAATACCCGGGTACCGACTGGAATACCAAATTTGAAGGGATCATCACTTTCCTGAAAAACCAGCAGGAATCAGAGAGCGACAAGATCCAGGATTGGATCAAAGACTTCCTGATCATTAAGGAGTGCCCGGAATGTCACGGGCAAAGGCTGAAAAAAGAATCGCTGCATTTTCTCATAGCCGGGAAAAACATTGCCGAACTCTCCCAGATGGATATTTCCGGGCTGACCACCTGGTTTGAAAATGTGGATGGGCAAATGAGCGAAAAGCAGCGTATCATTGCCACCGAAATTCTCAAAGAGATCCGCAAAAGGCTGGGTTTTCTTTACGGCATCGGGCTGAACTACCTTACCCTGAACCGGCCGTTGAAGACCCTCTCAGGCGGTGAGGCCCAGCGTATCCGCCTGGCCACGCAGATCGGCACCCAACTGGTGGGGGTGCTGTATATTATGGATGAGCCCTCCATCGGGCTGCACCAGCGCGATAATGTGAAGCTGATCAAAGCCCTGAAAGACCTGCGTGACCTGGGAAACACCGTGCTGATTGTGGAGCATGATAAAGACATGATGCTGGAATCGGACTATATCATTGATATCGGCCCGGGAGCCGGGCGTCATGGCGGCCGGGTGGTTAGCCAGGGTGCTCCGCAGAAATTCATTGCCAACGGCGGAGTAACTGCCGACTACCTGAGTGACCGTGTACGCATTGAGGTTCCGGAGAAACGCCGGACAGGCTCGGGTGAGTTTATTACCATCAAAGGGGCCAAAGGGCATAACCTGAGAAACGTTACCCTGAAAATTCCGCTGGGCACCATCACCTGCGTGACCGGGGTAAGCGGCAGCGGTAAAAGCTCCCTGATTCATGAAACCCTTTTCCCGATCCTGAACCGTCATTTCTTCCGGGCAAAACGCGAGCCGTTAGCCTATAAAGAAGTAGAAGGACTGGAACATATTGATAAGGTGATCGAGGTAGACCAGTCGCCCATCGGGCGTACGCCCCGGAGTAACCCGGCCACCTATACGGGCATGTTCTCGGATATCCGCACCCTCTTTGCCGAGCTGCCGGAATCCAAGATCCGGGGATATAAGCCGGGCAGGTTCTCGTTTAATGTCAAAGGAGGCCGCTGCGAGACCTGTGAAGGGGCCGGGATGAAAAAAATTGAAATGGAGTTCCTCCCGGATGTACATGTCCCCTGCGAAACCTGTAAAGGAAAGCGCTTCAACCGGGAGACCCTGGAGATCCGCTTCAAGGGCAAGTCGATTTCGGATGTGCTGGACATGACCGTGGCCGAGGCTATTCCTTTCTTTGAAAACCAGCCGAAGATCAATCGCAAGGTACAGATTCTGAACGATGTGGGCCTGGGCTACATTACCCTGGGGCAGCATGCCACCACGCTTTCGGGCGGTGAAGCCCAACGGGTGAAGCTGTCGGAAGAGCTTTCTAAAAAAGATACGGGTAAAACCCTGTATATCCTGGATGAGCCTACCACAGGCCTGCATTTCCAGGATATCCGGAAGCTGCTGGATGTGCTTCAGAAGCTGGCAGACAAAGGAAATACCATCCTGATCATTGAGCATAACCTGGATGTGATAAAAATAGCCGACTACATTGTGGATATGGGGCCGGAAGGCGGAAACGGCGGGGGGAAAGTAGTGGCCGAAGGCACACCGGAAAAGGTGGCCACCGTGAAGGGAAGTTATACGGGGCATTTCCTGAAGAAAGAATTGGGAATTTCCTGATTTTCCTTCACTAAACTTCATTCCTTCATGTTTTAAATCGTTAAAGTTTTTTTTAACATGAAGGAATGAAGTTTAGTGAAGACATTCCATTAATATTTATGATGAGATTTTTATTTGCGATAAGTTTTCTGATCTCCTTCACCGGTTACGGCCAGTCTCTTAGCAGGTTTGAGATCATCAAAGCCGATTCTCTTTTTGTTATTGACTCCACGCAGTGGCGCAGTTTCCCCTCTAACCTGCGCTTCGGGGGGATTTCGGGGCTGGAAATGGCAGCTCCGGGCGAACTTCTCCTGGTTTCTGACCGCCAGACGCCCAGTCCTGACCCGGAACACCAGGATTCCTGGCTTTACCGCATGGACACCCTGGGGAACATCCACAGCACTTTCCGGTTTTTCGGAGTAAAAAATGCAGAAGCATTGCGGTGGGACGGTCAGAAGATCTGGTATTCCTTTGAAAACGATGAGGCCACCGGTATTGGTTATATTGATTCCACGCATTCGCCGGTGACCGTGGCCGAGCACAGCATGATCACCAGCCCTTTTACCTCGCTGAATCGGGGTATTGAAGGCCTGGCCATTGCAGATGACCTCTGGTACAGCTTTGAGGCAGGGCCGGACTCTACGGTTTGGTTCCGCTGGCCCGGCCGGGAAAAGGGAAAAGCAGAAATCTATACCTATCCCCTGGATAAAAGTACCTGTTTAAGCCCCGGGCAGCCGCCGGGAATATCTCTCGGAAACGGGGTTTCTGAAATTCTCAGCATCCCCGGCGAAAAAGACAAGCTGCTGGTATTGGAACGCTGCTTTAACGGGCGCAATAACTACATTAAGCTGTTTGAAGCAGAGGTCTCCGGAAAGGTTTTGAAAAAAAGAGAATTATTCAACTGGGATCCTGACACCCGTTTTAATGATCTCCCCCTGAGACCGGATAATATGGAAGGCATGACCTGGGGAGAGCCGGTAAACGGAAAACGTACGCTTTACCTGATTTCGGATGATAACCATAATCCGCGGTATCAGCGGACTATTCTGTTGAAGCTTATAGAGCTGTAGGCTTGCTTTTTGGATTGTGCTGCGGAGGCTCCGGGTAAATGGAAGTGATGGGGTATGAGTCAGCTATACGCCCTTCGACAGGCTCAGGGTGACAGTGGTAACGCTATATGTTAATAGTAACTTGTTTGCGATAACGCCTGCCACTGTCACCCTGAGCCTGTCGAAGGGCGCGTAGCTAATCTCCATCCCTCACAAAATTTAGAACCCGTCTAAACAAAATACAATTTTGGTATTATTATCTGAAAATCAATTATTTAAATAATAAAATATCCTCCATATATCCTACCCGGTATTTGAATTTTCCTACTCCTTCTTGCTAATGTTATGCATGCATACTATTTTTGACTATCAAAGTACAATGCATGGAATACCAGGTAAAAACGATGGCCGAAATGGCGATGAACGGCGAGCAGCCGGAGATTCTTTTCTGGGTAGGCTGTGCCGGTTCATTTGATGACCGGTACAAAAAAGTAACCCGTGCGTTTGTAAAGATACTGAATCACCTGGACATCCGTTTTGCGGTGCTGGGCACGGAGGAGTCGTGCACCGGTGATCCGGCCCGGCGGGCGGGAAACGAATTCACTTTCCAGATGCTGGCTCAGCAGAATATCCAGGTATTGAACGGCTATGAGATCAGGAAGATCGTTACGGCCTGTCCGCACTGCTTCAACACCCTGAAAAACGAATACCCTGAATTAGGCGGAAACTACGAAGTGATTCACCACTCCGGATACCTTCAGCAGCTTATCAACTCCGGCCGCCTGAAAGTAACGGGCGGAACCTTCAAGGGGCAGAAAATCACTTACCATGACTCCTGCTACCTGGGCCGGGCCAATGATATTTATGAAGCCCCGCGTGAGGTAATCCAGGCCCTGGATGCCGAGCTGGTGGAAATGAAACGCTGCCGTACCAAAGGCCTGTGCTGCGGAGCCGGGGGCGCCCAAATGTTTAAGGAGCCGGAAAAAGGCAATAAAGACATTAACGTGGAGCGCACCGAAGACGTGCTCGAAACCCGGGCCGAAACCGTTGCCGTAGCCTGCCCGTTTTGCATGACCATGCTCTCTGACGGGGTGAAATTCAAAGAAAAAGAGCACGAAATCCGGGTATTTGACCTGGCAGAGCTGCTGGCGGCCGACCTCGGATAAATAATTTAAAATTGGAAAGAGCGATTCCGGGTATTAGTTTTACAGGACTAATATCATTACCGCCTTGAAAAAACTATTCCTTTACGCTTTTTTACTGCCGGCCTGGGGAAACGCATTTGCCCAGCAAACCTCCTTTAAGGGAAACGAACTGTACGCCACCGTTAATTCGCTGAAAGATTTTGACTTCGGCTTTACGTATAAGCATGGGCTCAATAACGACTGGTACCTGAGGTTTGATGTACTTAATGCTTCCTTTTCCAACAAGAAACTGGAAAACACCAGCATGGAAGGCCCCGACGGGAAGCTACTCAATGTGAGTGAGCAGCGCAATTCCAATTATGATCTGGGCATAGGGATAGAAAGAAGAAAAGAATACAATTCCCGGGTGGAGTTTCTCTACGGGCTGTCGTTACTGGGTGGCCGCATGCACCAGTCTACGGAAGCTAACACGCCGGATGACAAGGTATCAACCCACATTACCCTCAGCAACTGGTCGTATGGCGCCGGGCTTAATGCGGGAGTCCTGATCAAAGTAGCTGAAAACCTGTTTGTGGCGGGAGAGCTTCTGCCCAAATACCTGATCCGGAAAGAGAAGACCGAATATGTGGCTTCCAACAGCATTTCAGACCAGGTACAGGAAATTACGGGCAGTGAGTTCCTCTTTTCACTGACCGATATCCGGCTTTCACTGGTTTACCGGTTTCGCCGTTAAAAAAAGTTAAACGCACACCGCTTAAGGCAGCCACGCGTTAACTTTGGGTGACTATCTTTTCAAAGCGCTTGAAGAAAAACCGTTCGCTTATTCTTTTTATGATTTTTGCCATGGGGGCGCTCGTGGCACTGCAGGGGTATTGGATAAAAAATGCTGTTGAGGTACAGAAAGAGCAGTTTGACCGGAACGTAAAAACCGCCCTGATGGAAACGGTCCGGAAAATAGAGCAGGAAGAAATGTTCTATGTAGCGCATCAGCGCCTGGCCCGCCGCGACCAGAATAAGCTCATCACCATTTCAGAAGAAACCCGGAAAATAAATGATGACCTGCTCCGCAAAAAAATGCTGGAGCACGACATCCTCCTGAACCGGATTTATAATGAAACTTTCTTTCGCGAGTTCAGGCGAAAAATCGACAATATGGGCGAAAAAATTCCTGAAAACAGGATGAAAGCCACAGAATATATCAATGAAAAGCTTCGGCGTGAAAACGAAAACCTGAAAGATTTCATTAAAAGAAATGAGCCCCTGGAAAGCCGTTATAATGAAATCCGCCAAATGAACAGCTGGCTGGATTCTGTGGGACTGGGCGCAAGCTTCGCTGATGAATTTTATACCGCCGGAATGATTAACCTGGACCTCATTAAAGGCATGATCCAGGACCTCATACTGGGAGAAAGGAGCATCCCGGACCGGATGGGGCATCTCATGCTGGATACCCTCCTGAGTGATGAGCTCCAGAATATGGGTATTCAATTGCCCTTTCAGTATGCGGTGGAAGACAAGGGTGAGATCGTTCTGGCATCAGTCAGCAGGCCCCTTCTCTCTGACAGCTACAGGATACGCCTCTTTCCGGGAGATTCTTTCCGGAATAACCAGTTTCTTTATGTTACTTTTCCGGAAAGAGAAAACTTTATTTACAAAAACCTCATCGGGCTTTTCACCGTTTCTACCGTACTGGTCATGCTGGTGGGCGGCATCTTTTACTATTCAGCCAACAGCCTTATTTCAGAAAGGCGGCTGGCCAAAGTGAAAAATGATTTCATCAATAACATGACCCACGAACTGAAAACACCGGTTTCAAGCATCTCACTGGCGTTGGAGGTGATCCGCGACAAAGACGTGGTCAAAACCGAAGAAAAAGTGAACCGTTACCTGGGGATCATCGGGGAAGAAAACCAGCGGCTGGCTTCGCAGATTGACAGGGTACTGCAAATGGCGCGACTGGAGCAGGATCAGATCAGGCTGAGTTACGAAATACTGGACCTGCATGAGCTCCTGGATGGTGTGGTAGCCAATATGGAAGTGCAGCTCACCCGGGCCGGCGTACACTTCTCCCGGGATTCACACGCCCGGCATGCCAGCGTAAACGGCGACCGGGTGCATCTCACCAATATTTTTTACAATCTGCTGGACAATGCTTTAAAATATTCGAAAGAAACGGTATATTTAAAAATACAAACGTCTAATCCTGATCAGCATACGATACGAATCGATGTGGCAGACAACGGTATCGGTATTCCGTCTTCTGAGACCGGGCGGGTCTTCGAAAAGTTTTACCGGGTTCCTACCGGCGATGTGCATGATGTGAAGGGCTTTGGACTGGGTTTAAGTTATGTAAAAAATATGGTGGAAATGCATAAAGGGTCCGTTCACCTGAAATCTACCCCGGGAGAGGGTTCGGTCTTTTCCATTTACCTGCCCCTGAATAACAACATATGACGCCTCTTTTACTCGCTGAAGATGACCCTAACCTGGGAGCACTCCTGAAAGACTACCTGGAGGCAAAAGGCTTTGATGTGACCCTGGCGGTCAATGGAGAAGAAGCGTTAAAATATTTCCTGGAAGGCACCTTCGCGCTTTGTATTCTTGACGTGATGATGCCCAAGAAAGACGGCTTCACGCTGGCCGGGGAAATTCGCTTAAAAGATCCTGCCGTTCCACTCATTTTCCTGACGGCCAAATCCCAGAAAGAAGACACCCTTCGCGGCTTTGAGCTGGGGGCAGACGATTACCTCACCAAACCCTTTGTGATGGAAGAGCTGCTGTTCCGGATCAAAGCCATTCTTAAAAGAAGCACTTCGGGAGAAATTAAACCTGAAAAAACTGTTTTCGAGGTAGGGAAATTTACGTTAGACACCGATGCCCGCACTTTGTCATCAGAGGATGGCGTGGTTCAGCTTACCACCAAAGAGACAGCCCTTCTCAGGCTGTTCTGCCAGAATGCGCGGCAGACCGTCAGCCGCAGCTATGCCCTCAAACTGATCTGGGGAGACGACTCCTATTTCAATGCCCGGAGCATGGATGTATACATCACCAAGCTCCGGAAATACCTCAAAGCAGATGAGCGGGTGAAGATTCTCAACCTGCACGGCGAAGGCTTTAAGCTGATCCTGTAAACTTTATGGGGTTCTGCTTGTAATATCGGGAACCTTCCGGCTATTTTGCAGGGAAAACGGACAAAAATGCCTGAACTTGACCTGCTGAAAATCATTAATGTGCTGGGAACGGTCTCTTTTGCCATCTCAGGCGCCACCATGGCCATGAATAAGAAGCTGGACGCCTTCGGGGTATTGGTGATTGCCTTTGTCACCTCTATCGGCGGAGGTACCCTTCGCGATGTGCTGATCGGCAATCTGCCGGTAGGCTGGCTGTCGAGCGAGCGTATCCTGCTGACCATTTTCTGTACGGCAGTGGGCACCATGCTGTTTCACAAATATATCCGGAAGCTGCCCACCACGCTGTTCCTCTTTGACGCCATGGGAATCGGGCTGTTCACCATTGCGGGTGTGGAGATCGCCGAGGCCAAAGGGTTTAATGTTCCTCTCTGCATCACCCTGGGCACCATCACAGCCTGCTTCGGTGGGGTAATCCGTGACGTACTGCTGAATCATGTACCTCTCATATTCCGGAAGGAGCTGTACGCTACCGCCTGTATTCTGGGGGCAGCGGTTTATTTTGCCATTAAGGCAGTGGGTCTTCACTCCCAGTTTACCACCTTTATCTGCATCGGCATCATTGTGATCCTGAGGATACTCGCCGTAAAATACAATATCCGCCTTCCGGCCTTCTACCTGCCGCCGGTGGAGGGAGACGATGAATGATTTACTTGGCAAAGCTGATTATTCCGCTTAATTTTGCGAAAATTTACGAATTTTGTACAAAGCCGTCATCTTCCCGATCCTATCCCGGTTTGACCCGGAAAAGATCCATTATTTTACGATGGGCTGCCTCCGGTTTATTTATCGTTTCCCGGGCGGTAAAGCCCTGTTAAAAGCCCTCTTTCATGCGGATGATCCGCGGCTGGTCACTTCATTTGCAGGGCTTACCTTTAAGAACCCGGTAGGGCTGGCCGCCGGCTTTGATAAAAACGGCCGCTGGGTAGACGAACTGGCCGCCCTGGGCTTCGGCTTTGTGGAGGTGGGAACAGTTACCCCCAAAGCCCAGGAGGGAAATGCCAGGCCCCGCCTGTTTCGTTTAAAGAAAGATTCAGCCCTCATTAACCGCATGGGCTTTAATAACGACGGGATAGAGCAGCTGGCTGAAAACCTCAGAAAACGGAAATCATCCATCATAGTGGGCGGAAACCTGGGAAAAAACAAGGTAACCGACAATGCCCTTGCCCTGAACGACTACCTGATCACCTTTCGTGCCCTGCGCCGGCTGGTCGATTATTTCGTAGTCAATGTTTCATCTCCCAATACACCCGGCCTGCGCGACCTCCAGGAAAAGGGCCCGCTGCTGGAAATCCTGATGGCCCTGCAGGAAGAAAACCGGGAGGTCAAAAAGCCCGTTTTCCTGAAAATTGCCCCGGACCTGACCGACTCCCAGCTGGATGATATCATTGAAATCGTGACCCAATCGGGTATTGCGGGCATCATTGCCACCAATACTACGCTTTCAAGAGAGCACCTGGACACATCACCGGGGCAGGTGGAAAAGATAGGTGCAGGCGGACTTTCCGGGAAGCCGCTGCGTGAACGCTCCACAGAGGTGATCCGGTATATCCGGAGTAAAAGCAATATCCCGGTCATAGGGGTGGGCGGTATCCACTCTGCCGCGGATGCCCGCGAAAAACTGGCTTCAGGCGCCGGGCTGGTACAGCTTTATTCCGGCTTTATTTACGAAGGCCCGGGCCTCATCAAAAGAATCAATAAAAGTTTGTTAGCATGAGCAGTGTAGTGCCCTATAAAGAAAGTTCAGGCTCGAAAAAAGAGCAGGTAACCGAGATGTTTGACAATGTGGCAGGCAAATATGACCTGCTGAACCATGTTTTAAGTGGCGGGGTAGATATCTACTGGCGGAAAAAGGCGCTGTCTATGCTCAAAAACAACCGGAATGACCTTGTTCTGGATATCGCTACCGGTACGGGTGATCTGGCCATTGAGGCAAACCGGATTCTGAAACCCGGAAAGATCATCGGGGTAGATATTTCACCGGGTATGCTGGAGGAAGGACGCGCCAAAATACAACGGCTCGGACTGGAAGAAAAGATAGAAATGCAGCTGGGAGATTCAGAAAAACTGCTCTTTGAAAACAATACTTTTGACACGGTCATCGTTTCGTTCGGTGTGAGGAACTTCGAAAACCTGCTAAAAGGACTTTCCGACATGAACCGGGTACTGAAACCCGGAGGCACGTGCATGGTGGTAGAATTCTCCAAACCTAAAAATTACTTTTTCAAGCAAGCCTATTGGTTCTACTCTACTAAAATTTTACCCTTGATCGGCAAACTGATCTCTAAAGATCAATCTGCATATACCTACCTGCCAGAATCCGTCAAGGCATTTCCTGACGGTGAAGATTTTCTGAAGGTGTACAGGGAAGCAGGATTTAAGGAAACCAGGGCCGTTCCGCTTACATTTGGCATATGTTCAGTTTATCTAGGAAAGAAATAACGTGCTTTCTTTTTGTTCTTTCGGCCCTGGGCGCCGAAGCCCAGGTGAAACCCAAACACCAGCCCAATTATGATGCAAAACCCTTGCGTTTCGGCTACTATATTGGTTTCGGCACCACGCATTATGATGTAAAGTTCAAATCTTCGTTCCTTTCTGCTGCCAACACACAGGATCCCAACGGTGTAACCTATTCTGTTACCTCACCCAATACCACATCTATACGGGCTGGTGCCATGATCAATTATTTCGTGGATGATTTTTTTGATGTGCGTTTTTCACCCCTGAACATTTCCGTGCAAAAACGGAATATCATTCATGTAAGCGGAAATGCCGGTGACCCCAACAGTAAGAAGGCCATTGAAGAAACCCAGGTAGACAAAGCCTGGCTGGAAATTCCTTTCCATGTCAAATACAAATCCGAACGGCGGAACAACTCGCGGATGTACGTTTTTGGCGGGGCCCGCTGGGCCTTTGAAACCAATACCATCGGGCGGCGGGGCTCCAGCAAGTCCATTGTCAACGCTTCACTCCGTACCAATGACCTCATGCTGGAATACGGCATGGGCCTGGAGATTTTCAGGGCTTATTTTAAAGTTACGCCCGAGCTTCATTTTTCCCACGGGATTTTTGACATGACCCGGAAAAACAACAGCCTGCATTTCCTCGAACATGTCAAAAGCCTGAAAACCCACTCGGTCAGCCTGCTGATATTGTTTCAATAAGGGTTTTGGCTTTCCTTACCAGGTCTGCATCTGCTTCATAGGTAACAAACTCGTCTACCGACTTGTCGCCCCCCATATTAATGCGTTCATTCCGGAAGAGCATGGCACTGGGCAATGTCTTTTTCGCCGAGAAATGAAAGGCATCTACCCCGGCTTCAGCAATCTGCTGAATATTCCCCGGGTTCACCCCGCTTCCGGCCATGATATTTATCCTGCCTGCTGCTATTTTTTTGAACCGGGCCAGGTTTTCAATGCCCTCCCACGCATTCTGGTAAAGACCTGAAGTAAGGATATTCTCAATCCCCAGGCCGGCCAGTACGCTCACAGCTCCGTCAGGATCGCTGCACATATCAAATGCCCGGTGAAAGGTTACCGGGAAATCACCGATAGCCTCCAGCTGCTCTTTAATGGTTTCCAGGTCCAGGTTTCCGTCGGGTTGTAAAGCTCCTATCACAAAGCCTCCCGGCCGCAGGGTCTTCAGTATGTTGATATCTTCCAGCATGGCCCTGCGCTCTGTTTCATTGAAGCAGAAATCGCCTCCACGGGGCCGGATCATCACATACACCGGCACAGACACCCGCTCCAGAACCGTTTTCACGGTACCGTAGGAAGGCGTAACTCCGCCCTCCGGCATTCCGGCACAAAGTTCGATGCGGTCGGCCCCTCCGGCCTCCGCATGCTCACATGACAGCACGCTGTAACAGCAAATCTCCAGTTTCCGGGAATTCATATTTTTTTATCTAAATATCTAAAAGTTAGCACTATGCCAGACACGAACGAATTAACTTTTTCAAGAAAGCAATTTTTTCCCTTTAATACGTTTTTAGATTAAAGTTTTTTTTACTTTTGCAGCCGATTTCAAAATGAATTGTCAAATTTAAACTTAATGGGAATATGTATTGGACGCTAGAACTCGTTTCCTACCTGGAAGATGCCCCATGGCCAGCAACTAAAGATGAACTTATTGATTTCTCGATCAGGTCGGGTGCCCCTAATGAAGTCATAGAAAATTTATCTGAACTTGAAGATGACGGGCAACCGTACGAAAATATAGAGGAGATCTGGCCGGATTACCCTACCAAAGAAGACTTCTTCTTTAATGAGGACGAATACTAAACCGATAAATGCACCTGAAAACGGTGCATTTTTTTATTACAATCTCCTATGAAAAAATTCAACCCGGAAGAACTGAGAGAAGACGGAAAGAAGAAGTTCAGCATGAACAAGGCCAAAACCAAAGTGAAGGATTTCTATGACTCGGAAGAAGAGTACCTGGAAATGCTGGCTGAGCTCCAGGATGATCTTGACGACCTTCAAACCAAACTCTACGCCAACTCCAAGTACGGGGTGCTGGTGATTTTCCAGGCCATGGATGCGGCCGGGAAAGACGGCACCATGAAGGCGGTCTTTAAAAACGTGAACCCGCTGGGCATGAAATTCTATTCTTTTAAGCGGCCTACGGCCAAGGAACTGAACCACGACTACCTCTGGCGGTGCTTTAAGCAGCTGCCTGAACGGGGCTCCCTGCAGGTATTTAACCGCTCGTACTACGAAGAGGTGCTGGTGGTAAAAGTTCACCCTGATATCCTGCACACCCAGCAGCGCATTCCTGACGAGCTGATCAGGGAAGATGTCTGGAAAGACCGCTACGAAGACATCAAAAATTTTGAGAAATACCTCAGTAATAACGGTATAAAAGTAATTAAGTTCTTCCTGAATGTATCCAAAAAAGAGCAGTCGGAAAGGCTTATAGAGCGGATAGAAGATATTTCCAAAAACTGGAAATTTGAAGAAGGCGATATCAAAGAGCGGGAATTCTGGGACGACTACATGAAGGCTTACGAAGACATGATCAATGAAACCGCCACAAAGCGGAACCCCTGGTATGTGATTCCGGCTGACGACAAAAAGAATATGCGGCTGATGGTGGCCCGGATCATGGTAGAAAACCTGAAGGAGCTGAACCTGGAATATCCCGAATCATCAGAAGAAAGGCGCGCCCAGCTGGAGGGAATGATCAGCACCATCCACGGGCAAAATAAAAAATAATTTTTTGGCGGATGTTTTCGCACTTTTTCTTAGTTTTGATAAAAAGGTTTCGAGATGATAGCTTCCAAAAGTTTAGAATTACGAGACTTAAAGCGACTGGTCAGGGACGGAGAGGGCATCCAGCTGGAATTCAAGCTCAAAACCACACACCCTGACAAGATCATGCGGGAGGTAGTGGCCTTTGCCAATACCTCGGGGGGAACGCTTCTCCTGGGTGTAGCCGATAACGGCGACCTGTCGGGCCTGAAATTCCCCGACGAAGACAGCTTTGTCATGGAAAAGGGCTTTGCCCGCTATATCTTTCCCCGTGTTTATTATACCAAAGAAGAGGTGATGCTGGAAAACGGGCGCCCGGTGCTGGCTTACCATATCAAAAAAAGTGCGGATACGCTCGTCTATTATAACCCTACAGGGAAGGACGAAGACCGGAAAGTATACGTCAGAAATGCCGACCGCTCTATTCAGGCCAGCCGCGAAGTACGTGAAATCCTGAAAGAACGGCTGAAAGAAAAAAGCTACCGGTTCCGGTACGGGGAAAAGGAAAACCTCCTCATGAAGTACCTGGATCAGAACCAGACCATTACTCTGAGTGAATTTGCCAAAATAGCCGGAATTTCTCTCAAACAGGCCTCCAAAACCCTGGTTCTTCTGGTACTGGCCCGTGTTCTGCGGGTCTTCGCCAATGAAATGGAAGACAAATACCTGCTGGCCTGAATCTCCGTCAAGCCTTGTATACTTTGTGTCTTTCCTTTGTGTTCTTTGTGAAAAATATATTGCACAAAGAACACAAAGGAAAGGCACAAAGAACCCGGAGGGAGAAACCGGTAAATACTTACAAGTGGATTACTTCACCATAAGCAGCCGCCGTAGCTTCCATAATGGCCTCTGACATGGTAGGGTGCGGATGAACGGATTTTAACACCTCCATACCGGTGGTTTCCAGGTTACGGGCTACTACCGCCTCGGCAATCATTTCCGTAACGTTGGTACCGATCATGTGACAACCCAGCCACTCGCCGTATTTAGCATCAAAAATCACTTTTACAAAACCTTCAGGTGCACCCGCAGCTTTGGCCTTACCGGAAGCCGAGAACGGGAACTTGCCTACTTTGATCTCGTAACCTTTTTCTTTGGCTGCCTTTTCAGTTAAACCTACCGAAGCGATTTCCGGTGTGCAATAGGTACATCCCGGGATGTTGCCATAGTTCAGCGGCTGCGGATGATGCCCGGCGATCTTCTCCACGCAGATAATGCCTTCGGCAGAAGCTACGTGTGCCAGCGCCTGGCCCGGCACCACATCACCGATGGCGTAATAGCCCGGTACGTTGGTCTGGTAATATTTATCTACCAGGATTTTCCCTTTATCAGTAGCAATACCTACTTCTTCCAGGCCTATGCCTTCAATATTCGACTGGATTCCGGCTGCAGAAAGCACGATATCCGACTCAATGGTAATTTCTCCTTTTGGCGTTTTCACGGTAGAAACACAGCCCTTTCCGGAAATATCCACCTTCTCTACGCTGGAGCTGGTATGGATTTCCACGCCCAGCTTTTTATATTGCTTGGCCAGTTCTTTGGAAACATCCTCATCTTCTACCGGTACAATATTCGGCATAAATTCCACGATGGTTACCTTGGTGCCCATGCTGGCATATACGTAGGCAAACTCTACCCCGATAGCTCCGGAACCGATCACCACCATGGATTTCGGTTGTTTTTCCAGCACCATGGCCTTGCGGTAATCGATTACCTTCTCGCCATCTATAGGCACATTCGGAAGCTGACGCGCCCGCGCACCGGTAGCAATAATAATATGCTTGCCTTCCACCGTGCTGGTTTTACCGTCTTTGTCTTTCACCTCCACTTTCTTCCCCGGCTTTACGGTTCCGAAACCGTCAATCACATCGATCTTGTTCTTTTTCATCAGGAACTGCACGCCTTTGCTCATGCCGTCTGCTACTCCCCTGGAACGGGCAATTACCGCAGAAAAATCAGCGTCTGCCTTCCCTACTTTGATACCGTAATCTTCTGCATGCTGAATATATTGAAAAACCTGAGCCGACTTTAATAATGCTTTGGTAGGGATACATCCCCAGTTAAGGCAAACTCCTCCTAAATTTTCTTTCTCCACTACTGCTACCTTTAACCCTAACTGTGACGCCCGGATAGCCGTTACATATCCGCCGGGACCGCTACCTAAAATCACCACATCATATTGTGCCATACATTTCTGACTTTTAAGTTTTAAAAAATGATGACAAATTTAAACAATATAATTAACAATGTCGTTAATGCTGTTAGTGTCTTGAACTAAACTTTTTCTTTTTTGTTTTATATGTAATCCGGGGCTTCCGGATTTACGCGGTTTTACTTGACACGTAAAGAATAATTTATATCTTTGCATAAAAGTTTTGAGCTAATGAGAAGAAACGATATTAAAAAATCTGGTCAGACTTAGGAAGCAGTTTCTGAAATGAAATACATTTTCAGGAACGGTTCTAAACCGTTCTTTTTTTTTCTACCCCCGGTAAAGCGGCGGGTAATTTTTTTTACTACGTTAACCATCTAAATATTGATAATCATGTCATACCAATATTATACACAAGAGGGATATGATAATTTGAAAAATAAATTAAACGACCTTAAAACAAAAGGAAGAAGGGAAGTTTCCAAAGCACTGGCGGAAGCCAAAGACAAGGGAGACCTGTCTGAAAATGCGGAATATGATGCAGCAAAAGACGCACAGGCCCTGCTGGAAACTGAAATTGCCAAGCTGGAAGAGCTGTTTTCCAAAGCCCGTATATTAGATGAAACTACCATTGATACCTCCAAGGTATCCCTGATGACCACGGTAAAGATCAAAAACCTGAAAAATAAGGCTACCATGAAATATACCCTGGTGGCCGAAGAGGAAGCTGACCTGAAACAGGGCAAGATTTCCATCAATTCCCCTTTCGCCAAAGGCCTTCTGGGTAAAGCAGCCGGGGAAAAGGCGGAGATCCAGGCTCCGGGGGGAGTGGTGGAAGTGGAGGTGCTGGAGATAACTTTGTAAAATGAAAAACTAAAAATGAAAAACTAAAAATCGCGGTACGTTTTAATATATAGATATTAATGTTCCATAATTTTTCATTTTTAGTTTTTCATTTTTCATTTAATTATGAACTACGCCCCCATCGCCCCCTGGTACCAGCCGCTGAGCAGGGTGGTGTTCGGGAATACACTGATCAGGGCTCAGCGCATGGCGCTTGAGGACGTTTCACCGGATGCACACTTACTGATAGCCGGCGGGGGCGACGGCGAAATCCTGAAGCACTTACAGAAGTGGAGTGGCACCATAGATTTTGTGGAGATTTCAGAGGCAATGCTCCGGCTTGCCCGGTCCAAAGCGGCTCCTCCTACCCGTTTTATTCATCAGGACATTTTTAATTTTCTGCCGGATCATCCTTATGACGTAGTGCTGTTTCCCTTCTTACTGGATAATTTTATCCCGGAAGAAGCGAAACAGCTCATTGCTCATCTGCGCCCCTTTCTCACTAAAGAAGGGCAGGTCATTATCATAGATTATACGGAAGCGCCTTCATTCCTGCAGAAAATACTGCTGCGGGCCATGTACTTCTTTTTCCGTATAGTGGCAAATGTGAGGGTAAAAACCTTACCTCCCCTGGAAAAAATAATGCAGGAAAACGGGTTTCAGAAGACCGGCACGCTCCGTCTCTACCGGGGATTTATAGAAGTAAAATATTATCATCTGTGTTGATTCCATCTAACAACTGCTTTTTTAGCATGTGCCGTAGGCACTATAGCTTGGTAGAAAATCGAATGGAGCCCCAACCTCCTTATGCCCCGTTAGGGGCTACCCTTTGTAATAAATACGGTTTTGTGGCGTACCTACGGCACGCATGGGGGCATTTGTGGCCATTTATGCTACCAAGCGATTCTCCCTCCGGGAGATTATACTTTGTGGATAAAGTTTAGTCTGGAGATTATCCTCTCAAGATAACCATCAGCACTGCCCCAACCCATAGTGGGTGATATATTTTTTCACCTGACCCCTAATTAAGTTAGCCAAAACGTTTTACCTTTTCCAAGGTCTTACAATCGGTGGTATCCGTGAGAGAAATGCAGGAGCTTATTTTGCTCTCACGGATGCCACCGATCAGCACAGATTTTTTTTAAATCCCCCGGCGGTTGTCATTGGAATCCGTATCGATCAGCTTGTTATACGGGTCTACGCCCACTTCTACTGGCTTCTCATCTACGATCACTGAAATTTTGTTGGAGATTTTATTGATCTTATACCGCTTCAGGTAGATTTCGTTATCGTATTCGTAGTTCCCTTTTTTCTTCTTCTCCCCAAATACCCCTACTTCGATGTAATCGGCCAGTGGTAAAGATTTCAGATCTTTCTTGCCGGTTCCGTCGGTCAGGGTTTTGCCGTTGGCATCTTCGTACATCCGTTTTCCTTTCTGGTCGGTGCGGTACTTGGCCACCTTAAACTCGATATCCACCTGGTATTTCCCGCCAGGCAGCTCCGTGGAGGTTACTTTATTTACCTTATTGTTATACAGGGTAATGGTCTCGAACATATCGGTGATCAGGTACTGCAGGCTGTCAGGCGTACCCCGCCGGATATGGTCTGTAAACTCAAGAGCGGTGGTATACGGCGGCTCCTGGAAAGCCACTTCCTCAATATACCCTTTCAGGATATTATTAAAATTCTTCTCCCCCAGGTAATCACTCATGGCATAAAGCACCAGTGAACCTTTGTTATAATGAATGTATTGCTGGTTCTCGTTATACATCAGCGGGTTTTCGCTTTTCCATTCGGCGGCCCGGCCCAGCAGGTACTTATCCAATGCCTCTTTCAGAAATTTCCGCATCTGGAACTTCCCGTAACGTTTCTCAAGTACCCTCAGCGAGCTGTATTCCGAAAGCGACTCCGACATCAGCGTAGCCCCTTTTACGTTGGCACCAATCACCTGGTGGGCCCACCATTGGTGCGCCAGCTCATGGGCGGTAACCGAATAAGGATAATCTACGGAGTTCGGCTTATCTTCATCTACCCAGGCTATAAATCCGGCACTTTCCGAGTAAGGAATGGTATTGGGGAACGACTGGGCAAAGCTCCCACCGGTACGCGGAAACTCTATGATACGCGCCTGCCGGTGTTGATAGGGACTGAAATTTTCCGTAAAATAGTCGAGGGAATGCTTCAGTGAAGTGATCATCCGGTCGAGGTTATACTCGTGTCCTTTGTGGTAATAAATCTCCAGGTTCACCCCTTTGTACTCTTCCTTTCTCACATCGTACCTGGCCGAATTGAAAGCATAGAAATTCAGAATGGGCCTATCCATCTTATAATGGAAATACTTTCTTCCGTTTTCCGTCCACTCCTTTTGCAGATAACCCGGCGCAATAGCGATCTGGTCTTCACTGGTACTGACGGTGGCTTCAAAACTAATCCAATCGGCGTTATTGGAAATATAGGTATTCTGCCGGGCCTTCATATCAGTAGGCTCCGCCATTCTTTCCCGGTCTTTCAAGCCGTATTTCTTCCGGATATCGTTATCCTTAATCTCAGTAGACTCCTGGTATCCAAAAGCCGGAAACAGCTCAAAGTTATTGATGAATGTACCGTTCTCCAGCACCGGTGACCGATCTGTCATCCAGGTATTCCGCTCATTTTCCACAATAATCTTTACCTTCAGGGAATCTCCGGGCTGCATGGGCTGCTCCAGGCGGTAGATACTGAAGTGTAAAGAAGAATCATTGAATATCTGCTTGTTGGGAAGGTCAAAATGGATGCTCCGCAGGTCACTTTCGTAGTCTACGATCAGTGAGTCGATGGCTTTTCCCGTCTTATTGACCATGGTATAGTAGGCAGTGGCATTGAAGTTCCTTTCTTTCGGGAAGATGTTCATCTCCACCCTGACGTCCGTAATCCGGGGTTGGGGCGTATCGGCATATTGTTTGTACTTTTTCTCATAGTTGATGTCCCGCTGTTCCTGTTCCTGACTCGTATAAAACGGTCTGACCACCGCCAGCTGGTAATAAAGTCCATAGCCCAACGCCACAAAAGCCGCCAGGCTGAGCAGCATGGGAGCTGCCACCGGCCACCGGAAGCGTGAAATGGCGGTACTGATCCGGTCTTTTATCCCGGAAAAGGCTCCCCGTCTCCATAAAAGCAGGGTGAGTCCGTAAAGCACACCGCAGAACAGCAGCCAGTAGGATTTCCAGATCAGGTAAGTCCGGAAGCTGCCGAAGCCGTTCATATCGGAATATATCAGGCCCGGTGAGGCATTAAAGTGGAAAACGGGTAATTCAACCCCTATTTTACGCAGGCCCAGCGGGATCATCAGCACCACAATCAGCACAATAAAGCCCAGCATGTAGTTCCGTAACAGCGACTGCACAAAGAGGGCCAGCACAATAAAAATAATAAAATTGAACATCCGGAAGCCAAGCAAATCTTTGATATATAATCCCGGCTCAAAATGATAATAACCGTAATACGCCTGTACCAGCATGCCGGACACCATGGCTGTCAGCATCAGCACCACACACATACCCAGCAGAGCCAGGAACTTAGAGAAGAGGAGCACCCAGTTAGGAATGGGCGTGGAATCAATCAAAAGATTCATCCGGTGTGTGGCGGCCTGCTGGATCAGCACTCCGGCAAACAGGAAAACAAGAATCTGACCAAAAAACACAAACTGCCCGCTAATGCTGGACAGCACTTTCCAGGTTACCGGGTAGGTTTTAGTTCCCATAATATCTTCACCGATAGTATACCCCGTGATGATTACAAACAGGAACAGCACCGCCACAATAGAAATAAATATCCAGTTTTTCACAATAGACCGGAATTCTATACCCGCCAGGCTGAAAGCCGTTTTGAGATTTTGCGCAAAAGAAAAATCAAAGGTTACGGCCGGCAGGTTGATCCGGAATACGCTCCGGAAATTATCTTTTACCGATCGTTCCGGGGTTTTTTGCCGCAGGAAGCTTACAGGAGACTGGGAGAACGAGAAGGTTACCCAGGCAATGACCAAAGCCAGTATGCCGGTTCCTACCCAGATCAGCCGGTTCAGCACAATAGCTTTGCTGAAAGGAATATCATTGACGTTTTGTTCTTCAATAGACCAGTACTTGCTCACGTAGCTCAGGGCTTCCTGTCCGTAGGGTTCAATAAGGGCGGCGATGAACTTATCGTCCATGTTTTCGGTCAGGTTGCCGATAACGATCTGCAGGATGAGCAGGATAAGGATAAATATAAAGCCGATATAAACGTTACGGGTGAGGGTAACCAGGAGAAAGATAATGGCTCCGATAAAAAAGATATTCGGGATCACAAAGAGCACATAACTCTGGATAAAAGCCCACAGCCGGAAAGGGCCCATCAGCTCCTGGTTAGCGAAGGGCAGCACCGAAGCAATGATAAAGGCCAGTCCGATACCCAGGGAAATAATGATGGTGATCAGCATTCCGCTCAGGAACTTGCCGGCCAGGTAGTCACGCTTACTGAACGGATACGAGTAAAGCACGCTGTGCACGTTATACTTATAGTCGCGGTAGACCGTGGCACCGATCACGGTAGGGATAATAAAGTTAAGCAATTGCGAGAATCCGTTGATCAGGCTGTTTACTGCCAGGGGCGAATTATAATATGTATTGGAAGTAGTGGTGACCGTAAAGGCATCAAAATAGCCCAGCGCAGAGGCCATGACCAGGAAACCGATCAGGAAGAAGACGGCAAAATAAATATAGAAAGACGGCTGACTGAACCACCGCTTCGTTTCAAATGAAAATATCGTTCCCAGCATCAGATCGTATCGTTTTTGAGTGCTACAAAATATACATCTTCCAGGCTGGGGGTAGCCGGCACGAAGGTCTCATTAGGCTGTTCCTCGCTGTACACCCGTATGTTCAGTGTATTATCCGGGTTATAATTGGAAGACAGCACTTTAAAGTTCTTCATAAACTCATCGGTATCTTCCCGCTCGATGATCCGCATCCATATCTTTCCTTTCAGGGCGGCTTCTCCTTCAGAAGGTGTTCCGCGAAACAGGATCCTGCCCCCGTTCAGTATACCGATCTCGTGACAAAGCTCACGCACATCATCTACAATATGGGTGGAGAAAATAACGGTATGATTGGCCCCTATTTCACGCAGAACATTCAGGAAGCGGTGCCGTTCTGCCGGGTCAAGACCGGCCGTAGGTTCATCCACAATGATCAGCTTCGGGTTATTCAGCAGCAGCTGGGCAATTCCGAAACGCTGCTTCATACCGCCTGAATACCCGCTGACGCTTTTCTTCCTCACGTCCCACAGGTTTGTAATCTCCAGCACTTCCCGGATCAGCTTTTTCCGGTCGGTGTTCAGGCTCACCCCTTTGAGCCGGGCAAAATAGTCGAGCAGGTCTTCGGCTGAAAAATTAGGGTACACCCCAAACTCCTGGGGCAGGTATCCCAGCACTTTGCGTAAGCTGAGCTGATCTTTCAATACATCAATCTCACCAAAGGATATGCTACCTGAATCAGGCTTCTGCAGGGTGGCCACGGTACGCATGAGGCTGGATTTGCCGGCGCCGTTGGGCCCCAGGAGTCCGAACATGCCGGCGCCTATTTCAAGGGATACATCATCGAGGGCTTTTACCCCGTTTTTATAGGTTTTACTCAGGTTTTGGATAGATAAGCGCATACTAAAGGATATGGGGTTAAAAAAATGACTTTAGATAAAAGTAAATATTTCTACCGGATTTACAAAAATAGTTAACTACTCTTTTTTGTTTTGTATTTGCCTTCCATCTGCTTATGTTTGTATAGGTGTTTTTTATGGCTCAGCTAAAATCTAAAACATGTGAAAAACAATAACTTCCTGATTCTTCTTTTCTTATTTCCTTTAACGTTTTACGGGCAATCGAACGCTGAACTCCCGGCGGATTGCGGATGTAAAGCGGCTTTTGAACAGACGGTAGATAAAATTACAAGAATCTATGCGGGTTTTGATGACAAAGTAACTTCAGAAAACAGGTCTGTTTATGAAACCTTTCTCCGGGATCTCTCTGAAAAAGCCGGTAAGACCACCTCCAAAGAAGACTGCAGGCGTATTCTGAAAGAATATGCAGGTTTTTTTAAAGATAGCCATGTATCCGTGTATGATGACTGGGAAGAAGAGACTCCTGCTGAAAAGAAAAAAAATACCCCGGTCGAGTTTAAACAGCTCAACAGTGAGTTCTTATATGTAAAACTACCCATTTTCAACATCCGTGAAGTGGAAACCCTTGACAGCCTCCTTATTGCCAACAAAAAGCTTCTGGCTGAAACGCCCTATCTCATATTAGACTTTAGGGGTAACGGAGGAGGGGACGCATCTGCCTCGGATGAAATGATAAAGCTGATCTATACCCATCCCATTGTTTATCCGGAGTGGGAGTACCGGTTTAGTAAGGAGTACATAGAACAAATGGAGGCGTGGATAAAAGAAGACACCAATAACCTCAAGTATGCTCCCGCCCCGGCTCTTCTTGATGAAATGAAAAAAAATCCCGGGCGCCTGGCAGGATACCAGGGAGATATTACCCTTACGTACGATGTAACTCCGGATCAGTACCCGCAGCACATCGCCTTTTTGATAGATAAAGATTGCGGCAGTGCTACGGAGTTTTTTGTTTTCAGTGGAAAACAAAGCAAAAAGGTCACCCTCTTTGGTACGAATACACATGGCGTGATGGACTATGGCCTTACCCAGACATATGCATTGTGCAAGGGTGTGTTTTACATTGGAGTAGCCACCGGAAGAAACGGGTGGGTGAAAGATTTCCGTATTGACAATGTAGGCTTTGAACCTGATGTAAGGATACCTGCCGATGAATCGGATTGGGTGGAATTTGTAAAAAAATATTACGCTACAAATAAGAAATAACTCCGGCCCTCCCTGTAAAATCCCGGCATTATTTAACCTCTCTTATTACCCCTGACGAGCATACTGTGTATAGAGAAATTTATGTCGTGTACATAACATACATTCAAATCCTCTAAATTTGCACTTTCAAAAAACCGAAACCGATGCGATATACCGTTACAGCCGCTTTAATTTATGCCAATGGCCCCATTCATATAGGCCACCTGGCCGGATGCTATATTCCGGCTGACATTTTTGTGCGCTATCTCCGCTCCAAAGGCGAAGACGTGGCTTTTATCAGCGGTACTGATGAACACGGTGTGCCCATTACCATTAAAGCAAAAAAAGAGGGCATTACGCCCCAGGAGGTGGTAGATAAATACTATTCCATCATTAAGCAGTCGTTTGAAGATTTCGGTATTTCTTTCGATATCTATTCACGTACCACTAACCCGGTTCACCACCAGACCTCGCAGGAGTTTTTCCGGACCATGTACGACAAGGGATATTTTGATGAAATCGCTACCGAGCAGTATTTTGATGAAACCGCTAACCAGTTCCTGGCAGACCGCTATATTGTAGGAGAATGCCCGGTTTGTCATAACGACGGTGCCTATGGTGACCAGTGCGAAAAGTGCGGCTCTTCCCTTTCTCCTACCGAGCTGATCAACCCGCGCTCTACCATCTCCGGATCCAAGCCGGTGATGAAAGAAACCAGAAACTGGTACCTGCCGCTGGATAAAATGCAGCCGGAAATTGAAAAGTATGTCAATTCCCATACGGAATGGAAAGCTAACGTATTCGGCCAGTGCCAGTCGTGGCTGAAGCAGGGACTCCAGCCGCGGGCCATGACCCGCGACCTCGACTGGGGGGTAAAAGTACCGGTGGAAGGTGCCGAAGGCAAGGTACTCTATGTATGGTTTGATGCGCCTATCGGCTATATTTCCATGACCAAGGAATGGGCGGAACAAAACGGCAAAAACTGGGAAGATTACTGGAAAAACCCGGACACAAAGCTCATTAATTTTATCGGGAAGGATAACATTGTTTTCCACTGCATCATTTTCCCCGCCATGTGTATGGCAGAGGGGGGCTATATTTTAGCCGACAATGTACCGGCCAACGAGTTCATGAACCTGGAAAACGACAAAATTTCCACTTCCCGCAACTGGGCGGTATGGCTGCATGAATACCTGGAGGAATTTCCCGGCAAACAGGATGTGCTGCGCTATGTACTCACCGCCAATGCCCCGGAAACCAAAGACAACGATTTTACCTGGAAGGATTTCCAGACCAAAAATAACTCGGAGCTGGTAGGTATTTACGGTAATTTTGTAAACCGTACGGTGGTGCTTACCCAAAAGTATTTTGAAGGAACAGTACCGGAAAAAGGGCCACTGGAAGCTGTGGACACAGAAACCCTGAAAACCCTGGAAGAGCTACCCGGGCAAATAGCCGAATCCCTGGCTCATTACAAATTCAGGGAAGCCCTGGCCGGCATGATGGAGGTGGCCCGCCTGGGAAACAAATACCTGGCCGATACCGAACCCTGGAAAGTCTGGAAAGAAAACCCGGAAAGAGTGGCTACCATCCTGAATATTGCCACACAGATCACCGCTACATTAGCGATAGTTTCGGAGCCTTTTCTCCCGTTTACGGCTAAAAAAATCTATGTGCAGCTCAGCAGCGGGAACTGGGACATCATCGGGGAAGCTCCCGTATGGGCAGATGCAGGCAAGGCAGACCTGGTGCCGGCCGGTACGCAGATGCTGCAGAGCGATCTGCTCTTTGAAAAAATTGAAGATGCGGCCATTGAGGCGCAGGTACAAAAACTATTAAATTCGAAAAAATTGAACGAGCTTGAAGGAAAAACCGTACCGGCATTGAAGCCGGTGATCCAGTTTGATGATTTTGCCCGGATGGACATCCGTATAGGAACGATCCTGGAGGCGGAGCCCATGAAGAAAAGCAAGAAGCTGTTGAAGTTTTTAGTAGATGACGGCTTTGAAAAGAGAACCATCCTCAGCGGAATAGCAGAGCATTTCTCTCCTGAGGAAATGATAGGACGTCAGGTAACGTTTATTGCCAACCTGGCGCCCCGGGCCATGATGGGAGTGGAATCGCAGGGGATGATCCTGATGGCGGAGGACAAAGACGGCAGCTTGTCGCTGATTCAGCCGCATAAGGCGGTGTGGAGCGGGGCGACTGTGAATTGATTATACGCACATCAGGCTTTCAATAGAAATTCTTCCAGATTATTGGGGGAAATAACACCTGTTTCTGTCTCCGGATAATTGTTAGTAAAGGTTTGCGGAAACCTTACTTTTGCTGAGCTGTTCCACTTAAATTCATATGCAGACAGTTTCTCGTCTGCATCTTCTATCAAGTCAATTTCCTGCTGTTGAGTCGTTCGCCAAAAATAGTGGCTAACCTCAATATCATTGTACTGCAAAAACTTTATACGTTCTGCCATAAGAAAGTTTTCCCACAATGCCCCAACATCTGTTCTGCTTGGTAAAGGTTTAAAGTTATTTATGACAGCATTGCGAATACCACAATCATAGAAATAGACCTTCTGTCCTTTTTTAATTTCGTTTCGAACATTCCTGCTAAATGCAGGTAGGCGAAATACAACAAATGCCTTTTCAAGCAGGTCAATATATTTATCTACTGTTTTTCCGTCACTACCAATCAGTTGACCTATTTCCTGATAATTGACTTCACTCCCGACTTGCAAAGCCAATGCTTTTAAGAGTTTCTCCAATAATACAGGCTTCTTTATCTGTTCCAACATGAGCAGGTCTTTGTAAAGATAACTGCCCGCCAGGAGTTTGAGGTGCTCTCTTTCTTCTCCGGTTTTTGTAACGATTTCGGGGTAGTATCCATAAATCATGCGGTGTTCAAGGTGTCTTTTTTCCTGAATAAGGCCATGATAATCCACCATTTCTGAAAAACTTAGTGGGTACAACATAAACTCATACTTCCTGCCCGTCAGGGGTTCATTTACACGGCTGGATAATTCAAAGGCCGAAGAACCTGTTGCAATGACCTGTACATCTTTAATCTGGTCGGTAAACAATTTTAGCGTAAGACCAATATTTGTAACTTTCTGTGCTTCGTCTATAAAAACAATTTTATATGAGCCAATAGCTAATCTCAACTTTACCGCAGTAGTATGTGTCAGGATAGTCTCTGTATCTGCATCATCTCCATTAAGATACAGATAGTCCTTCTCATTTAGAACAGACTCCATCAATGTTGATTTCCCGGTCTGTCGAGAACCAAACAAAAGAATAGCCTTGCCTTTGAAAAGCTTGTTTTCGATTCGCTTATGAAGGTGCCTTTTTATCATATTGACAGATTATAATCCCTAAAAATCATAATACTGACGGATTACGATACAATATTATTATAATAATGCCGGATTATCAAGCAGAAAATTAAAGAAATAATGCTCTTACTTTATTTCAAAGGGAAACAATTTTGGACAAATCTGCAATCCAATTGCAGATTTGTCCAAAATATATCATTACCTCAAACTGTTTATGTGTTTCAATAGTCGTTCAAAATAGGCCGTTATATCTTCGTTTTTCCCCATCGGAAATGTTTCAGTAGCCAGTAGGACATTATCTAACAAAGTGTCATACGCCTTAAATTGTTCTTTCGTTTTTTCCTCATCATTTGTTTCCCAATAATTGCTTTCGTCTGACATCTGAAAATCACGAAAATATTTACCATTCAGGTATCGGAAAAATTGCACCAGAAGCTGATGGATCATAACTCCTGCAAATTGCGTTTTTACCGAGTTGGTATAAACCCAGGAGTTTCCCTTTTCTTTTTCAGAATCATCAGAAAACTTTACCCTGGCAGGACAAACCATTCTACCATTTGACAAAAACACAAACGAAATGGTTTCACAGTTTGCCGGTGTAAAACTAATGCCATAAAATTCCTCGAAACTTGTCTCTTTGCTAAACTGGTTATCAGGGAAAGTCGTATTACAAATACGATATTCCCACCCATAAACCTCTGCCACATCTTTTACTTCCTGAATTAGATCAGGAAGTAATTCTGCCTCTTTAAGGTGGCTGCTATAATGAATACTTAACCCCATAAAATTGTGTTTTCTCTAAACCATATTTGTATTTATCTCCCTAAAAACAATAGATAAATACAAATATAAAAGCCCAAACAGCAATAGCAGTATCCGCAAACCCTATCTCAGTTTCTGCTTTCTATAAAAACGTTTTGAACTCAGAACAAATTCGGCTAGAAAACGTTTTGCGATCAAACCATTTTATCTATAAATTGTTTTAAAGTGAAAAGTAGCAGGCCAGAGCTAAATTTGAAACGCCCATACCCGAAAAATAACTTTTGTTTCGCATATTTGTAGAGAGTAAGAGGCCTGGTCAGGGTGACAAGAGACAGCTCGGGGACGCCTAGTCAGAGGGACGGGGGGCAACGGCGTCCGTCAATAAAACTTCAACATACAAATATGCAAATACAAAATAACACCTTCTTTGTCTCGGGTGGGGCTTCCGGCCTTGGCGAGGCCACCGTCAGAATGATCATTGAAAACGGAGGTAACGCCATTATTTCAGATCTTAATGCCGAAGCAGGCAAGGCCCTGGAAGAGGAGTTGGGGACTCCGGTGCTCTTTGTTAAAACCGACATCACCCGGGAAGAGGAGGTGATCCATGCCCTTGACCTCGGAATAGCCCGGTTTGGTGGCATTCACGGACTGGTCAATTGCGCAGGACTGGGCCCGGCCAGGCGCATACTGGGTAAAAGCGGCGTGCATGATCTTGAATTCTTTCAGAAAATCATCGGGGTAAACCTGACAGGCAGCTTTAACACCCTGCGTTTAGCTGCTGATAAAATGCAGCATAACCCTCCCAACGAAGAAGGAGAAAGAGGGATCATTATCAATACTGCTTCCGTAGCCGCTTTTGAAGGACAGATCGGTCAGGCGGCCTATTCCGCTTCCAAAGGCGGCATTGTAGCCATGACCCTCCCGGTGGCACGTGAACTGGCGCGTACGGGGATCCGGGTGATGGCCATCGCGCCCGGCATTTTTGAAACTCCGCTCTTAGCGGCCTATACACAGGAGGTCAGGGATTCGCTGGGAGCACAGGTGCCGTTTCCAGCCCGGCTCGGGAAACCCGCAGAATATGCCCGGCTGGTAAAGCACATCGTGGAAAACCCTATGCTGAACGGCGAGGTGATCCGCCTGGACGGTGCCATACGCATGGCGGCAAAGTAGTTTTTTTAATGGTTTCATTAAGAATAATTGGAATCTATTAGCGTTAAAGTTTTATCTTTAAAGCCTAAGCGTTGGTCATTCATGAAGAAAAACTACATCCTTTTATTTCTCCTGCTCCTGAGCCCCCTGCTTGCCCGGGCCACCCACATCAGGGCAGGTGAAATCACGGCGGCAAGGATCTCCGGCACACAATTAACTTACCGGATAACCCTGGTCACCTATACGGATGAAATACTGGGGAGAACGGCAAACGACCAGCAGGAAACCGTGGATTTTAACTTCGGTTTTTCCACCACACGCGTAGAGAAACTCACGGTAAGACGTAAAGAGCGGGTGATGATCAACCAGGCCACGGCCCGGAACGTTTATGACACTACCTATACCTTCCCGGCTGCCGGGTATTATACCATAGGCGTGAGTATTGTGAACCGGAACGACAATACCGTTAACCTCCCTGCCCCGGGCGGGTCACAAAGCATCAGCTTTTACGTTCAGACTTCTATCCTGATCAATGCCAACGCAGGCTATAACAGCACGCCCATGCTGCTGAATATCCCTATTGATTCAGCGGCTGTAGGTCAGAAATTTATTCATAACCCGGGAGCTTTTGATATTGACGGCGACTCCCTTTCCTACAAGCTGACTATTCCGCGGAAAGACCAGGTAGCTCCGGGTACAGGTGCCGCCACAGGCCTTGGGGTCTTTATCCCCGAATACCTGGAGCCGAATACCGTAGGCCCTGCTCCTGTGCTGAACCAGGCCGGAACCGGACCGGCCACTTTTTCTATTAACCCCAGAACCGGAGACCTCCTCTGGGATGTTCCCCGCGAAGCGGGCCAGTACAATGTGGCTTTTGTTATAGAAGAGTGGAGAAAGGGATACGACGGCGGCTATGTTAAAATAGGGGAGATTGTGCGGGATATGCAGATCATAGTGGTAGAAACCGAGAACGTGGCCCCGGTGCTGACTCTTCCCCCTGATATCTGTATAGAAGCGGGCGAAAAACTGGAATTTGAGGTACTGGGTGAAGACGCAAACATCAGCCAGCAGTTGAAGCTGACCAGTTCAGGTGGAGTATATAATGTAGACCCTTCCGGAAAACCTTTCCAGTATATTCCGCCTCAGCCGGCTAAATTTACCAGTACACCTTCGGTAGGGAAGGTAACGGGGCGGTTTGAGTGGCAGACTAACTGCCTGCATGCCCGTGAACAGCCGTACAATGTGGTCTTTAAGGTAGAAGATAACCCCGGCAGGTTCAATACCACACTGGTAGATCTCAAATCATTGAATATCCGGGTTCTGCCGCCCCGGCCCAAAGCCCTGGTGGCAGAGGCCGTGGCAAACGGGAATCTGTTATCCTGGAGTCCGCTGACAGCCTGCAGAGACAACGGTAAAATTCTGGTGTACCGGAAAAGCGGCTGTAGCGGACTGAATCCCGGTGCCTGTACTTCGGGCATGCCTTCTGGCTGGGGGTACCAGCTGATCGGAGAAGTAACCACAAAAGACAGCACGTATCTTGACCCAACGGCCAATGAAGGGGAGATTTACAGCTACCGCCTGGTGACAGAGATAGCGGAAAATAATTTTATTACCATCCGGAGTGCTCCTTCTGTGGAGTTTTGCATTGGCTCGGATGTGAAGCCCGGCAGCAGTGTGATCACCCGGGTTTCAGTGACCGAGACCTCACGTACGACCGGGAAAATAGAAGTAAAATGGTCATTACCCGTAAATGTAAACCTGAGTACCTTTGCTCCTGAGCGTGTTTATAAGCTCTATCGTGCCGAAGGAATCGGCGGAGAGAGCTTCTCATTGATTCATACAAAAAGTACCGCCTTTACGGACACCACAGACACCTATTTCCTGGATCAAAATTTGAATACGGAAGAAAAAGTGTATCGGTATAAGGTAGAAATTTATACAGAAAGCACAAAGCTCAGGGGCACATCACACCCCGCTTCTTCGGTATTCCTTTCTTCACGCACGGCCAACAGGTCAGTTCCGCTCAGCTGGGAGGCCAATACCCCCTGGAGCAATGAAAACCAGACCCATTATATTTACCGCCAGGGATCTGATGACCGGTTTAACCTGATCCGGAAACTGGACGTTACTGATGTTAATTCTTTTACTTATACGGATACAGGCGCTGATACGGAGACCGCTGACGGTGATATCAGCACCGAGCTCCTTAACGGAGAAACCTATTGCTACCGGGTTTTAACCCAGGGAGAATACGAGGCTCTTACCCAGCTGGGCATACTGCCTAACTTCTCTCAGGTGAAATGTGCTACTCCCCAGGATCAGTCGCCCCCGTGTACTCCCGAGCTCAATATTTCAGGGAACCTAACCTGTGAGCAGCTTCAGAGCAATGATTTTTGTGATGAGAATACCTTTATCAACACCATTACCTGGAGTAATCCGGCCAGCCAGGGCGATGCTCCCTGCCGGAATGATATTGTAAGTTACAATATCTATTTTGCACGGTATGAGCTGGCAGATCCTGTACTCCTGGCTAACGTTCAGGCATCGGGCCTGAATACTTTCACTCACCGCAAAAACAGGGCAGAAGGCTTTGCGGGCTGCTATTACGTTCAGGCGGTCAACTCCCTGGGGCTGGAAAGCGGGCTCAGCAACAAGATATGCTTTGACAATTGCGATAAGTTGTCGTTTCCGAATGTGTTCTCACCGAACGGCGACGGGAAAAACGATACTTTTACCCCCATGAATTGTCCGGCATTTATTAAAGAAGCCAAAACAGAGATTTATGCCGCTCACGGGCAACGGGTAAGAACCATGACCTCCGCCCAGATAGAATGGGACGGCAAAGATGATAATGGAAGAGAACTCTCTTCCGGCACGTATTATTATGTGATTACCGTTAGCCTGGAGCGGTTGGATCCGGCGGGCAGTACGAAGGCGTATAAAGGATACGTTACACTGATCCGGTAAAGGGGTGATGCGGTTTTAACTATGCTTTGGATTGTTAATGCTCTTGAGGTTGTTAAATAGGCTTTTGGTTCTCGAACACACCCGGTTCTCGACTACGCTCGGTTCTCGACTACGCTCGAACTGACAGGAAACGACGCCACTTGTCAGTTCGAGCGTAGTCGAGAACCGAGCGTAGTCGAGAACCGAGCGTAGTCGAGAACCGAGTATGTTCGAGAACCGAGTGTGTTTACCGCACCCCATGCATCAATTTTTTAATTACCGGCCTTGAAATCACGGCCAGAACGGCAGCACCGAGGGCCACTGACGCCAGCATCCAGAAGAAATAGCTGATGCCTTTTTCATCTGCCACCCGGTCAATACTTTCACCGAACTTGGCTGCAGCCTTCATACCGATGGCCACCGCCAGGTACCAGATACCGAACATCACGGCGATCATACGTGCGGGAACCAGCTTGCTCACATATGACAGCCCTACAGGAGAAATACAAAGCTCTCCCATGGTAAAGAACAGGTACACCAGGATCAGCCAGATCATACTTACCGAAGCGGTCTTAGCTCCTACTTCTATGGAGCCTGCTCCAAAAGCGATACAGGCACAGCCTATGGCCAGCAGCAGCATTCCGAGGCCGTATTTGTAGTTCGCCGGCGGGTTGAAGCGGCTGTCCCAAAACCGCGTAAACAGCGGCGCCAGGCTGATCACAAACAGGGAGTTCAGGGTGCTGAACCAGGAGGCCGGCACTTCAAGCGCTTCCTGGGCAAACTGGTTTTTCAGCATCCAGAGGGCAATCCCCCATACGATCAGGAAACTAAGTCCCAGGATTACATTAGCCATCGGGTAATTTTTAAAGGTCTGTCCAAAAAGCTTAAACAGCACCCAGGTAATGATTCCCAGCGGAATAATGGTGAGGGAGGCATTGGCCAGCTTAAAGATGAGCCCCGCATTTCCTTCCAGGATACGATGGGTGTAATCCCGGGCAAAAATGGTTAGTGTACCCGGTGCCTGTTCAAAAATGGCCCAGAAAAACGCCGCCAGAAAGGCAAAAAACGTAACGGCAATCATCCTGTCACGGGTCACACCTGAGTAGCGTGGTATCCGGATGATCAGCAAGACCAGGAACAGCACCAGGGCCAGCAGTATGGTAAAGTTATTTCCTGAAAGTCCAAGCAAGGTAAAATTGAAAATATCTACCGCTCCCTGAGAGATGATCTTAACCGGTTCAAAAACAATCCAGAGCAGCCCCAGCACCACCATGATCCCGATGAGCACCAGCTGCAGGATAGTAAACGGATTCCGCTTATCTTCATCCGCCACTACGGCAGGAGAATCATTTGCCTGTGTCTCTTTTTTAGGACGAAGGCCTATATTGCCGAAGATATTCTGTGAAAGCCAGAACTGAACCAGGCCGAAAAACATAAATATCCCTGCCAGACCGAATCCCAGGCTCCAGCCTACCTGCTCTCCGAGGTATCCACAGAGAAGAATCCCGAAGAAGGAGCCGGAATTCACCCCCATATAGAAGATGGTATAGGCACCGTCTTTCTTTTCCGGGTGGTCTTTATACATTTCTGACAGGATGGATGTCATATTGGGCTTGAAAAACCCGTTCCCGAAAACCAGTAAAATAAGTCCAAGGTAAGTAAAAAACGGGGTTTCAGCTGCCATTGAGGCATGGCCCAGGGTCATCAGGAAAGCTCCTACCACCACTGCCAGCCGGTAACCGATGATATTATCGGCAAAGTACCCTCCCAGCATGGTAGAAAGATAAACCAGACCTACATATGATCCGAAAAGCGCCATGGCCTGTTCGCGGCTCCAGTCCCAACCGCCATCGCCGATGGTAGAAGTCAGGAAAAGCACCAGCAGGGCCCGCATTCCATAAAAGGAAAAGCGCTCCCACATTTCCGTAAAAAACAAGACAAACAGACCGGACGGGTGACCCAGAACCTTAGATTTGAAAAAATCAGGGTTGGCTTCTACAGGCTGATTCATAAGGTATTATCAGAATAATGGAATAAAACATTTAACAAAACTATGAAAAAATGTTGATATTCCGACCCTCATTCTGTTTCAGCCAGCTCTATCATCATGGAGATCTCATCTACCAGCTTATCAGCACTACCGCTGAAGCCGATGGAAGTAAAGCGGATATTTCCCTTTTTGTCTACAATGAACTTGGTAGGAATACCGCTCACCCCGTAGGAGCCGATCACTTTATTATCCAGGTCAAACAGGACATCGAAAGGATAAGCTCCCTTTTTAATAAACTCAGCTACCTCTTTCTTCACCTCTTTCGTGTTTTCCCAGGCATTGATAAATACAAATTTCACATTGGGATCATCCTTGTACTTCTCCTGGGCTTTTTTCATTCCGGGAAAAGAGGCAATACAGGGTCCGCACCAGGTAGCCCAGAAATCCACAATAACGGTTTTGCCTTTCAACTCGTCCAGCTTTACTTCAGTACCGTCCAGGTTCAGCAGTGAAAATACAGGAGCCGGTTTGTTTTCCAGTTTTTTGGCCAGTTCTGCACGCATTTTCCGTCTGGCCTCCATTTCCAGTGCCGCAATGTATTCTCCGAAACCTTCTTCCGATTTCTTCTCCTGCACATAGACTCTTTTCAGAATCTCTTTGATTTCTGAATCGGCTTTTCCGTCTACCACAAACTTTTCCAGCTGAGGTCTGTATTCATTCACCGGCAGCACCTTCTCTGCCAATTGGGCATATATGGTATTATAGCCTGCATTAGCTCCTTCTGCTACCGTTATAGCAGCATCTCTGGCAAACTTATACCCTTCTTCGTATTGGCCTGATTTCAGAAGCACTGCACCGTAGGTATCGGCATACATTCCGTAGGTACTCTTTTTCGGTTTTATTTTCTTTTCCGTTTCTTTGGCTTCTCTGGCTTTTTCCCACTCTTCTTTAGCATAACTGCTGGCAAATGCTGCAAACTCCCGGGCTTTTTCCAGGTCAGTACCGCTTTCGTACATTCTCCAGGCGGCATTATTGTACAGCGATGCCAGCTGCGAAGTGTTATCAAACGGCAGTTCGGCAATGGCTTTTTTCAGGCCCTCCCAGTCTTTTGCCGTGATATAGGCATTCAGCATATTGCTCTTCAGGTTGGGGACCATCGCCTGGCTGCTTTTGAAGTTCGGTTTGGTTTCTATATTTCCCAGAATCTGCGCGTACATCTCTTTTTTCTTTGCCAGGTCTTTCTCATTGTAGTACTTCGTGATCATTTCCTGAGCTACCCAGACGCCTTCGGGAAATCTTGCTTTCTTTTCTTCCGTCAGCGCTTTTGCATCGTCGTTTTGTTTGGCTATACTGTACAGCTGCGCCAGGTAATTATAATCGGCTTCTGTTTTCAGGCCTGCGGCCTTAAACGCAGTAATTTCCTGCTGAATCAGTGCACTGCCCTTTGCCTGGTCGTTGGCCAGCTTCATCCGGAGCACACTCACTTTTGCCCCCCGGTTATCCGGGTGGAACTGAAGCTCCCGCTCAAGGGCTGCCAAAGCACGTTCTTTATCATCCGTAATACCCGACTCTTCGCCGTAATACTGGTAGAAATACGATTTGGCCATGTTGGCTCCTTTCCGGGGTTTCCCGTTTTCGTACAACTCAATGGTATACCCTTCTCCCTGGTTATTGTCTGGTGCAGCTCCTGCCGTAATAATGAAGTAAACAAAAGTGGCAGACGTATCCGTTTTGAAGGTAGCCGTGTATTTACCTGCAGTTCTTTTCGCTTCAAAATCAAGGTCGTGGGGAATCAGGCCCTGAAATTCCATCCCGGAAATTTTAGCGGGTACTACTGCCGACGGTTTGTAACTTATAGTTATCTCATCGCCGGGTTTAGGTTTCTCCGGAGAAAATGTAAACTCCCCCTGTGCAAAGGCGGAGAAAGAAAGCAGTACAGAAAATACGGCAGCAAGTATGTTTTTCATGTGTTTGGAGTTTCAATTAATGAATAAAGGTAGTTAATATTTGAAAAAAACCAAATATTAACTACCTTTTTAGGTGCCTTTCAGGCTATAACAGGGATGAAAAGAAATACTCCTTATTTCTTCTTCAGATAAACGTTTCCGCTATAGCTGGTAATACTTACATACACCCCGCCGTCATTGATGGTATAATCATAACGTCCACGCGATTTTCTAGCAGCAGCCACTGATGCCAGTGACATTTTTTTTACTTCTCCGCCGTCCGTATCCGGAGATATTGCTTCGCCCACGATGGTATAACTGCCCTGTCCCCGGCTTATTACTGTTGTCGGAGCAGAGCCCCAGATTTCAGTACCGTTACTCCTCCCTGCTGAAGGTACACCAACCACCGTCACTGATTCCAGGGGTTCCCTGCCGGTTTTTACCACCGCCTTCTTCAGATCAAAATCGGTATACACATTTCCTCTCACTGAGTTTAACCTCAGGTTAGCTTTGCTGTCTCCCGGAAGCAGCACCTCCAGCTCACCGTCTGTATTAATAGAGGTAATTTTGTTCTGATCCAGCTTGGAAAACTCGATTTTTGTGGTAGCGCGGGAGGAGGAGTTATTGGCAATAATATTCCCGGAAAAGCCAGAAATCTCAAGGCTGCAGTCTACACAGTTTACGTCCAGTTCTCCCTCTAATGATTGAATTTTAAGCACTCCCTTCTTTCCCCAGCTATCTTCGTAACTCTCCCTGAACCGGGTGGTCAGGCCTTTAGGGATTTTAACCACATAGTTCCTGAAGAGTTTGCTGGTACCTGCGATGTTGATCGACAAAAGCCTCACTTCTTCTTCCTTCTCTTCTCCCTTCTCATTAATGGAAGTCACCACCTTAACCGTTTCTTCTTCTACTGTGGCAGCAATCCCGGTATTGTCCAGCCCTCCTGCAGTAACCATGCGCATACCGGTGGCTTTTTCCGGTACTTTGCCCTCCGTACTTTCGGCTTCAATGATCACACTGGTTCCCGAGTAGCCTTCAATGATCAGTCCGGAAGAAGGCCCTTTGATGCTTACCAGCCCTTTAAAATTTTGCACTTCATACTGCTTCTTTTCCTGGGCCACGGAAAAGTGAGCGGCCATTACAGCCCATGATACTAAAATCAGCTTTTTCATAATTTTTTACATGTTTAAAACTTTTACACCAAATTCTGCCCGGTCCCTGATATTTTCCGGCACATCAGGATTGTTCATTATCCCGGTAAAGACGGGCAGGGCCTTTACCTCTCTGAGTTCTATCAGTTTTGTCATTAATGCCATTTGTAAAGAAGGGTCCCGCTGTTCGGCCAGGGCCAGCACCAGGTTCTCCCGCATAGCCGGGCTCAGCTCAAAACGCCCTACTGCCTCCAGTGCTGCCAGCCGTACATTCACGCTCGGATCACTTTCCAGTGCTATGAACAGCGCATCCATTAAAGTAACGTCAGCGGCATCCAGGTTATAGCTGTAGTTGATGGCTTCCAGCCTTGAAGCGGCCGACTCCTGCCGTAACATGGCCAGGATCATTTTATGCTGAACCTCATTGATCTGGCTTACTTCCTTCCTGATATCGGCCAGCTCGTCCATCATGGCGGGTTGTTTCCGGACCGCCCGCTGCGGTTCAGGTTTTGCCGCCGCTTCTTCTTTTACTTTAATGGTATCACGAAGAGTGATATACACCGGCTTTTCTACCGTCACAATCTCCTTCTCCGGTTTCCGGCTACCGAAATAATAGGCCCCCGTTACGGCCAGCACCATGGCTGCATACCGGAAAACTTCCCGGAATGAAACCCGGAAACGAGGGGTAATTTTACGCTTTTCTTCTTCCAGGAAAGCATAAAAATGATCATTGGCATTTCCTGAAACTTCCGGCTGCATCACTTCCGGCAATTCCTCAAAAAGCTGCTTCAGCTCTTCAAATTCCTGCCGGGAGCCCGGGTTCTCGGAAAAGAAACTCACCAGTTCTTTTTCCGAAACCTTTCCTTCCAGGTAGTCTGCAAAAAGTTCTTCTACATTCTTCATTCCATTTGAAAATAAATTTCCCTCAAAATCTTTAGTCCGCGGTGTACCCGCACTTTTACCAGCGATACACTTATCTGCAATATTTCTGCTATTTCGTCGTACTTCAGCTCTTCATACCGGCTAAGCAGGATCACTTCTTTGTATTCCTGAGGAAGCTTCTCCAATGCCCGCTTTAACTGGTATTCCTGTTCGTGGTCATAGGTTTTTTCGTCTTCCATCTCCATTTGTTCATCCAGTCCCGAAAATATATTCCGGTTTTTCCGGACAAAATCCTGGAATACGTTCCGGGCAATCCGGAATAGCCAGGGCTTAAACACATAGCTTTCGGCAAAGCTCTTCCGGTAATGGATGATCCGGTAAAAAACCTGCTGCATCAGGTCTTCCGCATGGTCCCGGTTAACGGAGCTCCGGCAGAAATATCCCAGCACGGGCCGTTTGTACCGTTCGTAGAGAACGGCAGCCTTATCTAAATCTCCGCCTGCTACGGCCATCATGGCCTGCTCATCTGTCATAAGGAGTTCCTTCGGGTATTCTGATTAGTAAAACCGGGTGAAACAGGAAAGGTTACAAGGCGGTGGATTTTTTTGTTGTTTACCACATAGAAACATAGATTTTAAAGAAAATGATTTGTTTACACCCTTTGATATAAGGTAATCCTATGTTTCTATGTGGTTAAAACCTGTACTTAAGACAAACTAAGAACTTCCTCCACCCGCCTCATTTCGGCTTCAGTACCGATTGAAAGCCTGCGCCAGGACGTACCCTCCTCAAAAGTTCTTGCCCCTACAATATGATGGGCCTGAAGATGTTTTGCCAGATCTTTCGGATATTTCTCTGTATTAAAGTAAACAAAGCTGGTGGCAGAAGGTGCATACGGCAGTCCTAACTGATCCAGTGTTTCACAGAATATCTTCCGGCAGCGGGCATTTTCCCGCTTCACATAATTAAAGAATTCCGTATCCTGCAGGGCGGCCAGCGCCCCCGCCACACTTACTGCTCCGGGAGCCGCATTGGCCCAGGGCTGCAGCGCAGCCAGTTTTTTAACGGTTTCCTCCCGGGCCAGGGCATACCCTACACGGCATCCGGCCATTCCGTAAATTTTAGAGAAGGTTTTGGCGATGATCAGGTTTGGAAACTCATTGACCAGATCTGCCATACCGGGGGTATCTTCAAATTCGGTATACGCCTCATCCAGCAGAATCCAGATATGCGGAGGCACTTCTTTTATAAATGTTCTCAGGTCGTCTGCAGGAACAGGTATCCCTGTAGGGTTATTCGGGTTACAGAGGTACACCAGGCGGGTTTGCCCGTCTATGGCTTCTTTCATCCGATGAAGATCGGTATCTTTCTTCGCATCCACAGGAACCGGCTTCGTGATCAGCCCTAACGTGGCCGCTGCATCCATCCACAGCCGGAAGGTGGGATACGGTGCCACCACATTACCGGGTTTTTCAGAAGCCAGCACACAGATCACCCCCAGAAGGTCAGAAGACCCCGCGCCGATGATGATATTCTGTTCGGTATGGCCGGTTAGTTTTGCCAGCTCTTTGCGTAGCAGCATACTCTGATCCCACTGGTAGCGGTTAGACGCATGGACAGCTTCTGCCATGGCTTTCCGCGCCTTGGGAGAAGGCCCGTAGGGGTTTTCATTAGAGCTCAGTTTGATCACCTCTGCGGCAGGGTTGACGGGGTATTCCACGGCGGCAGCAAAGAGGTCCCTGCTCCACCCGAAAGCGGCTATTCCCAGGGAAGTGTATTTCAGGAGGTTTCTGCGATCCATAGTATCTAAAATTGTTCTTCTACAATAATATCGGCAATGAGGGCTTCTATTTTCCGGGAAACCCAGGGTTTACAGAAATGGAATACGGCAAACAATATACTGTATAGCGCCGTTATGCAGGCATACCCTATCCAGTAACTTTGGGTATAGTAGTTAATGATGGCCGCTGCCAGGATGTTCAGGAGGAGAAAAATGATAAATACAAAAATGGCCACCAGTACATTCATGACTATTTTTGCCAGCAATTTTTCTACCTTGGCCAGCAGCTCAAGTTTTTTGAGCTCAAACTTGGATTCTGCCAGTTTCAGCAGGTTATCCTTTAGCTCGTCTATTTTCAGGAAGTCGGAAATTGATGTTTTCAAGCTCATAATCCGGATGTTTTTAGTTTAGTGCAGTCTGATTATATTCTATATATTCTTATATCGCATCTACATTCACTACCACCTGTACGGATTTAAATTTCTTATCGGTAATCAAATTTACGATTTCTTTTTGAAGATACTGCTTGGTAGCCTGAATATTCATCCGGTCTTTTTCCAGCTTTAACCAGATCACAAACAGGTACTTGTTCCGGATCCGTTCTACCAGTGCACGTTCCGGGCCCATCACCCGCTGCCCGCCCAGGAAACTCTTCAGGGTTCCGGCCAGGCGTTCGGCAGCCTGGTGGGCCAGCAACTGGCTGGTTTCTTTGACCGTAATTTCAATAATCCGCGAAAAGGGCGGGTAATTATACCCTTCTCTTTCTGCGAGCTCGGTCTCGTAAAAACCCGTGTAATCATTGGCCAGCACATACTGTAAAACGCGGTTTTGGGGATTATTGGTCTGGATCAGCACCCGGCCCTTTTCTTCTCTCCTCCCGGCCCGGCCGCTGACCTGTGTAATCAGCTGAAAAGCCCTTTCTGCCGCGCGGAAATCCGGAAAATGAATCATTTTATCGGCATTGAACACGCCTACCAGGTTTACCCGGTCAAAATCCAGCCCCTTGGAAACCATCTGGGTACCTACCAGGATATCCACATCGCCTGACTCAAACTCACCAATAATATTCTCATAGGCATTTTTGGTACGGGTGGTGTCAAAATCCATACGCAGGGTACGGGACTCCGGGAAAAATGCGCGCAGGTCATCTTCTATCCGCTCAGTCCCTACCCCCACGGAGCGCACCCGGGGCGAACCACAAGCCGGGCAGGTTTGAGGCACCGGCTCTGAATATCCGCAGTAATGGCACACCAGGGTTTTTTCATGCAAATGATGGGTCAACGTTACCGAACACTGGTTGCAATGCGGTATCCAGTTGCATTCCGGGCAATTCAGATAAGGCGCATAGCCCCGCCGGTTCAGGAAGACAATGCTTTGTTTTTTATGTTCCAGGCTCTCGCGTATTCCTTCCAGTAGTACGGAGCTGAATTCCTTTTGCAGGGTTTTATTCTCTCTTTCCACCCGTAAGTTGACCAGTTCAATGGCAGGTAACTGCGCATCACCGAAACGTTCGGATAGGGTGACCAGCCCGTACTTCCCGCTCCGGGCCTGGTAGTAAGATTCAATAGACGGCGTGGCCGATCCCAGCAATACTTTGGAACGTACTTTCTGCGCCAGCATAATGGCTACGTCACGGGCGTGGTAACGGGGCGCAGGGTCAAACTGCTTATAGGAGGCTTCGTGTTCCTCATCTACAATGATGAGGCCCAGGTTAGAAAACGGCAGGAAAATAGAAGACCGTACACCTACCACAAACTGGAATTTCTTTTCCAGCACCCCCCGCCAGACCTCCACCCGCTCATTATCGGAAAATTTGGAGTGATATACTCCCATGGTATCTCCGAATACTTTTTTCAGCCGGCGGACGATCTGCGTGGTCAGCGCGATCTCCGGCAGGAGAAACAGCACCTGTGTACCGGAGTCCAGTGCTTTTTTTATAATATCAATATATACTTCGGTCTTGCCACTACCTGTGATTCCATGGAAGAGCATTACTTCTTTTTCGGCAAAACCGGTCATGATGCCATCTGAAGCCTGCTGTTGCGCTTCTGAGAGTATTATTTCGGCCTCTTTGCCGGGGCTCTCATTACCAAATCTGGACACCCGGACTTCCAACTGCTCAAAAATCCCCTTCTCCAGCAGGCTGTTTAAGGCGGCATCCGAAATTCCCTGCTCCTTAAAAGTCTTCTTCTCTACCCCCTCTGCATTCCGGGATGGAAGCTCCTCTATCGGAATACAACTCAGATACTTCAAAATGGCCTCCTGCTGTTTTTTTGCCTTACCAAGGCTTTCAATCAGCTGCAACACGTTTTCATCTGATTCATATTCCTCCGCCAGCCGGATCATTCTGACCAGCTTGGGCCGGTATCGTTCACTCACCTCTTCATAGAGCACTACAGCATGCTTGGCCACCAGGCCTTTGATAAACCGGGCCAGGTCTGTTTCACCGATCAGCCGGGCCGACTCTTCATAAGAAAGCGAGTCTTCACGGATAAGCACCTCCAGGAATGATTTTTCCAGCTCATTAAGGAGATCGTGATGATTAAAGTCGGGGTTATATTGAATTTTTGACTGCGAGCTGATCTTCAGGCCGGAGGGTAAGGCCACGTTCAGTACTTCACCGGTGGTACACATGTAATATTCTGCCACCCATTGAAAAAGCCAGAGCTGGTCGTGAGTAACCACCGGTTCGGTATCCAGCAGCTCTCCTATGTATTTGGCCGGATATTTCTCAGGCGGCGTGTTATGCAGCCTCACCACCAGTGCCGTGAGCACCCGTGATTTACCAAACTCCACCACCACACGTGCGCCCACCTTTACCAGGGGGGCCATCTCCCGTGGCAGCCGGTACGTAAAAAACTGGGGTATCGGCACGGGCAGCACCACGTCAATGAAAAGGGCTGTGTTCTCCATACTACAAAGTTACATAAACTGCCCGTAACACGGTACAGCTTACAGCTCCCCTTTCTTCATCCGGTTCACGGCGTAATCTACCGCACGGGCAGCAAAGGCCATATAGGTCAGCGAAGGGTTCTGGGTGGAAGTAGAGGTCATGCAGGCGCCATCCGTCACAAAAACATTCTGACAATGGTGCAGCGCATGCCATTTGTCGAGCAGCGAGGTCTTAGGGTCATGTCCCATCCGTACACCCCCCATTTCGTGGATATCGTTCCCCGGGTTCCGCCCGGATTCATGTGTTTTAATGTTTTTGAAGCCGGCTTTTTCAAACATTTCGGTGAACTGCTCCATGTAATCCTGCTCCATCTTCCTGTCGTTCTCGTCATAGTCAATGGAGATTCTCAGCAGCGGAATTCCCCAGGCATCTTTTTGTCCGGAATCCAAAGCCACATAATTGCTTTCTTTCGGAATAGTCTCTCCCATCATGTGCGAGCCCACAGACCAGTAATCGTTGTATTTACGGGTATCCAGGCCGTTTTTCAGCTCTTCACCCCAGCCATCACCGCTGTAATAAGGGTTTCTCGTGGCCTGGAAACCGGCTGCATAGCCCCTCAGGAAGTCTGTTTCCTGCTTTTCCACGTTACGGAAACGCGGTACGTAGGGAGAATTAGGCCTTCTGCCTTCCGTGGTTTTATCCAGGTATCCCTCGTATTCGCCTGAAATAGTACGGTTATAATTATGAAAGGCCACGTATTTGCCCAACACGCCGCTGTCATTCCCCAGACCATTCGGAAAACGGGAAGAAGTGCTGTTCAAAAGCACCAGGTTAGAGTTTATGGCCGATGCATTCAGAAAGATCACCTTTGCAAAAAACTCGATTTCTTCTTTGGTATTGGCATCAATTACTTTTACTCCGCTGGCTTTACCCAGCTTCTCATCGTAAATAATAGAATGAACCACCGAATGGGGCCGGAGGGTCATGTTCCCGGTTCTTTCTGCTGCCGGCAATGTAGAAGAATTACTGCTGAAATACCCGCCATAAGGGCAGCCCCGCTCACAGATGGTACGGTGCATGCATTTGGAGCGGCTCTGATCCAGGTAAATCTGCCGGTTATCGGTCAGGTGGGCACAACGCCCCTGGATAATGTGCCGGTCTTTGTAATGTTTCTTTATCTGCTGCTGGAAAAGTGATTCCACGCAGTTCATCTCGTGTGCAGGCAGGAAATCACCGTCAGGCAAAACATTCAGCCCGTCTTTGTTTCCGGAAATTCCGGCAAAGCGTTCCACATAGGTGTACCAGGGTGCAATATCGGCATAACGAATAGGCCAGTCTACGGCGAAGCCGTCGCGGGCAGGCCCTTCAAAGTCAAAGTCAGACCAGCGCTGGGTCTGCCGCGCCCACAGCAGCGACTTCCCTCCCGTCTGGTAGCCCCGCAGCCAGTCGAAAGGTTTCTCCTGGATATAAGGATGTTCATTATCTTTGACAAAGAAATGCTCGGTTCCTTCATAAAAGGCATAACATCGGCTGGCAATGGGATTGGCCTCCTTCATTTCGCGCGTCAGCTGATTGCGGTGCTCAAACTCCCACGGCATCATGTTAGTGGTGGGGTAATCCGTAATATGCTTTACCTCCCGGCCTCTTTCCAGCACCAGTGTTTTTAATCCCTTTTCACAAAGTTCTTTCGCCGCCCAGCCTCCGCTGATACCGGACCCGATAACAATAGCATCAAACGTACGGTCTTTTACAGAATCTATATTGATATTAGGCATGGCTCTCAAGGTTTACACAGCCCACATAACGGCCTGGAATAAATTCAAACTGCTGGATATTACTCATTACATATTCAGAGGTATTATACCCGCGAACGGTCAGCCCTTTGAGAAGCTTAATGAAACCGTCTTCTTCCGGGTAAGATTTCAGAACCTCAATACGCTCTGCCGGCGAAAGGAGCTTGAAGGCCCTGGAGAATTGTTTTTTAGCTGATTTGTCCAGTTCTGCCAGGCTGTTACTGAACAGCGCCTGTTTTTCAGGGTCCAGGCAGTCCTGTACTATTTTGGCAACATACAGGTCTACACCCAGTGATTTTGCACCCGGGGTTTGAGTCTCGGGAATGATGGCATCTACGGCAGCCGCCAGGATGGCCTGCCTGTTCTCATTCAATAAGGTTGAATCTTCGACCTTCGATCTGTTCCACCAAACCAGTCCCGCCGGAATGGCCACCGCTGCAGCGGCACCGAGGCCTATTGCTTGTCGTCTGTTCATACTGCCAAGTTTCAGGCAATTTAAGGGAATTTGCGGAAAATTCCTTTATTGTGGGAGGGAAATACTTATTTGTACCCGTAATGCAATATCTAATATTTTTAATTTATTAATTATAAATACTTTACTTTTTTGAGCCTAAAATAATTATTATTCCTTTCCTACTTTTTTGAAAAAGTAGGGCAAAAACATAGGTTTTAGAATAACCTCTTTCGCCGACTTCGACTAGGCGTCTCCGTCGGCTCAAACGGTCTCTAAAACCTGTATAAGGTACATTTCTATTTATTTCTTGGATGATCGTAAATATTTGGTAACTTTACCATTAGGATTATACAGGCAAATTATGGAAAATCTTATTATTTATCCGACAAACCAAAGCCAGTTGGTAGAGATAAAATCTTTTTTAAGAAAAATGAAGGTCAAATATGATGTTGCGGTTTCTGAAGAACTGCAAGACTGGCAGATACAGATGATTAACGAAGGACTAAACGATATTGCGGCCGGAAAAGTGCTCTCAGCTGACGAAGTCCATAAAAAGGCAGAGGCTTTATGCGAAAAATAGTATGGTCTTCTCGTGCTGAAAGAGAATACTTGTCTATTATCGTTTACTGGAACAAAAGAAACAAATCCACACTGTATTCCAAGAAGCTTATCGCTGAAGTCCGGCGAAAGGAGAAATATATCCTGCAAAATCCAACTACCCCTGGTATTATATATGATGGTGGGCTGAGATGTGTTCTCGTTTTTGATCATTATTCCCTAATTTACAAAATTATAGAAAATTATATTTACGTAGCTTCGTTTTGGGACAGTCGCAAAAATCCCGCAAGTTTAGATATTGATTGAAATCATTATTACTCTCTGTTTCGCAGTTCTTCTTTCAGTTGTGCTATTTCTTTTTTCAGTAACTCAATATATTCCTGCTGGTTTTGAAGAATGAAATCAGGGATAGAATAAAAATTACTTGTTCCCGTGAAATTTATACAACCGTTACTTCCATTGTCATTATTAATGGTTACTTGAGACTCTTCTTCGTAGATTTCTTCTACTTCTTTACCTACAAATAGCTGCTATTTTATCCCATTCATCTTCAGTTATTTTTGTAACCCCCGTTTCACGCCGAGAATATTGAGACTGATCCATAAAAAGTATATCTGCCATTCTCTCTTGTGAAAAGCCTTTCTCAGTCGTACGTTCTCCAAAAATAATTTTGGGCTTTTATCTTTTGATAATTCGGTCACCTTATTGACGCAATTTAGCTAAATTCAGTCAATTCGATTAAACATACACCACATTAAACCTCAAATCCAGCGGGTCAAAAACAGAAAACAGCTTATCAATGAATTCAGGATCATTCAGGTAAAAATTCAGGAAATTATCTTTGCGCTCCTGCTGGCTTCCGCCGGGGAAGAGCTTCTCTTTCAGCCCCATCAGCTGGTTAATAGAGGTATCAAATTTTCGCTCCTCGGCTTTTTTAATGCGGGCTTCCAGGTGATTAAGCCCCTTTAGCACTTTGGCCTTTTCAGCCTCAATAGCCCCTTCCAGGGTAGGGTCTACCTCCTTTGCTTTTAAAATAATACCTGCGAAAGCCTGTGTTATTGCTCCTTCTTCGTCTTTCAGGCTCAGGCTGTTTTCCGAGTTCTTTTCCACAAAAGCCTTTTTCAATGCTGCATCATCCAGGTAAAGCTCTTCTACGGTCACCCCTAATTTATCCATCCGTTTTTTAAGCCCCCCGTTAATGACCAGGGCCAGGTTCCGGGGGAGCAGGATCGGGAAAGCCACACCGAAATGGTCAAAAACACCTTTCAGCTGCAGCCAGTAAGCCAGCTCTGACGGCCCGCCCAGGTAAGCCAGGTTCGGGAGAATGGTTTCCTGATAAAGCGGCCTCATGGCTACATTGGGGCTGATTTTTTCCGGGGTTTCATCTAAGAGGCTTTTCATTTCATCCGGCGAAAAACTCAGAGTGGTATCTACCACGGTGTACTGCTCACCATCCCACTCCATTCTTTCCCGTAGCCCTTTGTCTTTATAAAACAGGTTAATCTCCCTGCCATTGATCTGTGGCCTGTATCCCAGCTTTTCCAGTGCTGCTGAATTAGCATCCAGGGCCTTTTTTACCGGGTGATGCAGCAGCTCATCCCACATGACCGGGGCAAAAGTCCGTTTCAGCTCCCGGTCATTCCCGTCTACACACACCAGGCCATATTTCCCGAAAAGCTCATGCATATACTGACGAACCGCCCCGGCAAGTGTATCGTTTTCTGAATAGGCCCGCCTGAAGATTTCCGGCTGGTCTTTCAGCTCATCAAAAATTTTGCTGATCCCGGACAGATTCATCTCTCCTACCGCTCCCCTCTGATCGGTTTCCCAGGTATATTTCTGACCGAAAAGGTTAAACGAGGCTATTTCTTCAAAGTCGTGATCTTCCGTGGCCATCCAGTATACCGGCACAAAATTATATTCCGGCATGGCCTTCTTCAATTGCTTTGCCAGATTAATGGTGCTGACAATCTTGTAGATAACATACAGCGGCCCGGTAAAAATATTTAACTGGTGGCCTGTGGTAACGGTAAAAGTATTTTCCTGTAGCAGGGCGTCCAGGTCCGGCAGATTTTCCATACCGGCATACTGTCGCTTCAGTGCCGCTGTCAGCACCTCCCGGTGTGAAAATTTTTTGAGCATTACCTGCTTCTTAAAACCGTCTATATCCGGGAAATGACTATAAAGAGGTTTCAACTCCTCACGGCAGTTGACATAATCCAGGAACAGCTTCGGAAAGTGTGCCACCTGTCCGAAAGGCAGCTTAGTAATTTCAGATTGCAATTATTCGATGTTTTCAGATTAAAACAATCCGGCGCGGGTTTCAGTTTCAGGTACATCTTTATTTGTATCTTTGCTCCTCAATTGAAAAAGGATTTGGGTATTCGGGAGACATCGGACGGGTCAGTAACTTTTTTCTCGGAAAAATACGGTCAGACCTATCACTCTGTACATGGAGCAAGAACAGAGTCGGAGCGGGTGTTTATAGCGCTTGGCTTTGATTATGCCGCCTCCCTTTTTCACCACCTGAATATCCTGGAAGTGGGTTTCGGTACAGGCCTGAATGCCTGGCTGACCCTGCAGAGGGCAACCGGATCCGGCAGGGAAGTTCATTATACCGGTATAGAAGCCTACCCGCTCCTGCCGGAAGAATACGGGATGCTTCCACCCGAGCTTCTGCCCTTTCATACATTTTCATGGGAAGAAGCACACACCATTTCTCCCGGGTTCAGCGTTGTAAAGAATAAGGTACGACTGGAAGACTTCCGTAATACTTCCCTCTTTAACCTGGTTTATTTTGATGCCTTCTCCCCCGATGCGCAGCCGGAACTATGGTCAGCCGACCTGTTTGCGAAAGTGGGGAACATGATGTGTCCGGGCGGGGTTATTACTACGTATTGTTCCAAAAGTTCGGTACAAAGAAATTTACGGTCTGCCGGCTTTACCGTGGAGAAACACCCCGGGCCGCCTCACAAAAGGGAGGTGATCCGGGCCACTAAAAAATGATTATCGTGAAAAAAACACTTCTTCTGACCCTTTTAAACCTGTTTTTTCTCTCCGGGTATGCGCAGTTCCTGGAAGATAAACAAAGTACGGCACAGGTGCTGAAAGGACTGGATTATCTTTATAACCTGCAACACGCCCGGGCAGAGGCCGAGTTTGCACCTGTAAAGGCCAAATATGCCGATCATCCCGTCAGGTTTTTATTGAATGCCCTGCAGATTCAGTGGAAAAACATCCCTATTGATCAGCACGGCACGGCCCTGAACACTTACCTGGCTGAGCTGAATAAATGCGTGGAGGCCAGCCACCGGTACTACGAAAAACCGGCTTATAAGATGGAATGTACCTTTTTCCTGCTGGCCGGACATGGCTTTCTGGCCCTGGCTGAAAATTACAAAGGCAGCTTTATGAGCGCCACCCAGGAGGCCCGTAAGGCCCTGAAGTATTTTAAGGAAGGGAAAAAATACAAAAACAGCAATGCGGAGTTCCTGTTTGCCAACGGCCTGTATAATTACTACCGGGAGCGATACCCCGAAACCAAGCCTATTGTGAAGCCGATCATGGTGTTTTTTGATTCGGGAAATAAAGCACAGGGACTGGCCGAGCTGGAGAAATCTTTCCGTAATTCTGTTTTCAGCCGTACCGAAGCGGCCATGTATCTGCGGGATATCTATATTAAATACGAAGCCAATTTCGGGAAGGCCCTGTACTTCTCCTCAGAGGTTTACAAGGATTACCCTCATAATTTTGTATTAAGAATAGGACAAATCGAGACCCTGCTGCTCAATATGAAATTTGATGAGGCCGAAAAGCTGAACGAGGGCCTGAAATCGAATACCAATGCCGTTGCCAGCCTGTCGTACCATATGTTTGACGGTTATCTGAAAGAGCATAAATACAAAGACTTTACACAGGCCAAAGCCGCTTATCAAAAAGCACTGAAAGTAAAATACAATGACCGGTATACCAAAGAATATGTGGCTTTCACCTATCTTGGGCTGGCAAGAATTGCGACACGTGAAGGAGATAAGGCCGGCGCACGGAATTACTATAAACAATGCCTTAAATACGCCGAATACCTGTGGCTGATTACTGTGGCAAAAGAAGAGCAGAAGAAAATAGCGTAATAGCAGTTAGAAGTTAGTTATTAGATCTAATGGCTAACAGCTAACTTCTAACAGCTCAAATTGAATACCCGATGAAAAATTACATTATCAGAAATGCGGCTATCGTCAATGAAGGAACTATCTCTCACCAGGACGTGCTCATCCAGAGCGGCCGCATTGAGAGGATTGACCCGGTGGTGGACAAGCTAACCAATCATAAAGAGATCGATGCAGAGGGGCTGTACCTCCTCCCGGGTGTGATTGATGACCAGGTACATTTCCGTGAGCCCGGCCTGACCCATAAGGCCTGCATTGCCACGGAATCCAAAGCAGCACTGGCCGGAGGTACCACCAGTTTCATGGAAATGCCCAATACCGTTCCCAATACGCTTACCCAGGAATTACTGGAACAGAAATATGCTATTGCCGAGAAAACCTCCTGGACCAACTATTCTTTTTTCATGGGCGGTTCCAACGACAATTACGAAGAGGCCATGAAAACCGACCTGGCCAAAGTGTGCGGGCTGAAGCTTTTTATGGGAAGTTCTACCGGCAATATGCTGGTAGATAACGAAGAAGCACTGAACCGGTTTTTCGGCAATTTTGAAGGGTTGATTGCCACCCACTGCGAAGACGAAGCCACCGTGAAGGCTAACCTGGCACATTACAAAGCCCTTTACGAAGGAAAAAGCCTGCCCTACGATATTCATGCCCTGATCCGGAATGAAGAAGCCTGCTACAGGTCTTCTTCTTTTGCCACAGACCTGGCTAAGAAAAACGGCACCCGGCTTCATATCCTGCATATTTCCACCGGTGAAGAACTGGAGCTTTTTGACAATTCACTTCCGCTGACTCAGAAGAAAATCACCTCGGAAGTATGCGTGCACCACCTGTACTTTGATGCGGAAGACTACCGGGAGTTCGGAAACCAGATCAAGTGCAACCCGGCAATCAAGCATAACCACCGGGAAGCGCTGATGCAGGGGCTGCTCGATGACCGCCTGGATATTATTGCCACCGACCACGCTCCCCATACCTGGGAAGAAAAAAGCACGGACTACTGGTCTGCTCCTTCGGGAGTTCCGCTGGTGCAGCACAGCCTGCAGGTGATGCTCGATTTTTACCTCCAGGGAAAAATCAGCCTGGAAAAGGTAGTGGAAAAAATGGCCCACGCCCCCGCCGACTGCTTTAAAGTAAGAGAGCGCGGCTACATCCGGGAAGGTTACTGGGCTGACCTGGTGCTGGTAGACCTGCAGAAGCCTTTCTCCGTTACCAAAGATTCACTGCAGTACCGCTGCGGCTGGTCGCCTTTTGAAGAGAAGACCTTTGGTTCTACCGTTATGAAAACCTTCGTTTCGGGAGAATTGAAATACGATAACGGCGATTTCTTCTTTGATGAGCCGGGCCGGCGGCTGACATTTAATTTACGATAGTACGTTTTCTATCAAAACTTATGTAAACGGCCTCCCGGCTTCATCAGCGGCTAGTTTACTTTATACAATTCCCCGTGCATAGCTTTCAGCTCGGCCTCCGGTATTTTAATCACCTTGCGGTCGTAGGTCATCAGCCCGTTAGTCTCTATCTCCACATCGGTGGTCTGGGTATACACGGCTGCTGAAAGCCCCTGCTGAATAAGTGTTTGCAGCGATTGTATAAATTCAGCATACCGTTTTTTCAGGTCGTCTTTGTTTTTAAAGCTCTGGTAGCCCCAGTTATTTTTATCCTGCCAGGTATGCCCTTCCAGGGGCAGGCCCAGCCCTCCGAACTCGCCCAGCACCAGCACCTGGTCTTTCCCGAAATACCGGGGATCCGGCATCTGGGGTTCCGGATAGTGATGGATATCCAGGATATCCCCCGTGGGATAAAAATTCCCGCCACTGGCGCTGTTTACCAGGCGGCTCGGGTCATGCTTCTTTGTCCACTCCGTGATTTCCTTTGTTTTGAACTGGCCCCAGGCTTCATTAAACGGCACCCATACCACTATACTCGGGAAATTGTACAGCACATCCATGATGGCTTTCCACTCTTTCTTATAAATGGCTTCTGATGCTGCGGTGCGGTCCTTTTCCAGCTTTCTGCCGGTAATGTTACCTAAGCGCATATCCCAGGCGTTTCCGCCCAGGTCTCCGCTGGGCATATCCTGCCACACCAGGATGCCCTCGCGGTCGCAATGATAATACCAGCGGGCGGGCTCCACTTTAATGTGCTTCCGTATCATGTTAAAGCCCATTTCTTTGGTCTTTACCACGTCAAATTTCAGGGCTTCATCGGTAGGAGCGGTGTAAAGCCCGTCAGGCCACCAGCCCTGATCCAGCGGACCGTACTGGAAGAGAAACTGATCATTCAGCAGCATACGCTGTATCCCCTTCTCTCCGGCTTTCATGGATATCTTACGCATGGCAAAGTAAGATTTTACCTCATCCAGCACTTTACCCTTACGGATCAGGGAGATTTTCAGGTCATACAGAAACGGACTGTCCGGTGACCACAGTTTGGGACTGCTGATGGCCAGCTCTGCCGTGCTCCCCGGAGTCACCTGCTGGTCAGCCACTTTCGTGTTTCCGTCCCAGGCTTCTATTTTTACGATATCCCCGCTTTCTGTTCCGGCTGTTGCGGCCTGTACGGTAAGTGTTCTGCGGTCTGTATCAGGCGTGTGCCTCGTACCGGTGATATGGGCTTTTGACACCCCTTCCAGCCAAACGGTCTGCCAGATTCCCGTAACGGGAGTGTACCAGATACCGTGGGGCTTATTGACCTGCTTACCATTAGGCTGAGGGCCTTCATCAGTAGGATCCCACACCGAAACCACGATTTCCTGCTTACTGCCTTTTTTCAGGAAAGGTGTAATGGAAAAGGAAAAAGGATCATACCCCCCCTCGTGGATACCCACACTTTGACCGTTAATAAAAACTTCCGTTTTCCAGTCTACCGCTCCGAAATGCAGGATCACCTCCTTATCACGGATAGCCTTATCGATATCTATAGTGGTTTTATACCAGAGCGTACTGTCTTTTCCTACCCGCCGGCCTATCCCGGAAAGGGCCGATTCCACCGCAAAAGGCACCAGAATTTTGCCTTCATACGCCTGCGGACGGGCATTTACCGGCACAATGGCATACTCCCACAGCCCGTTCAGGTTCTGCCATCCCTCACGCACCAGATGAGGCCGGGGGTATTCATTTAACGGTTTTTCAGGGTTTACCTTTTCTGCCCAGGGCGTAACAGGCTTACCGGGCACCACCTGCCATTTCTCCTGGGCAAAAGCACTTACAGAGAGGAATAAAGACAAAAACAGTATTTTACGTTTCATATTCAGGATTGATTTCATACGAAAGTAAAACATTTTACGGATGGCCCCAAGTCCCGTTTTGAAAATCCCTTCTTTTTAGGTTATCTTGCCTGTAACTTTTGACTTTTACAGCCCATGATTTCCAGAAATTTGCTCCTGTTGTTTGTTCTGATTCTCCTTCCTTTATCTCTGGCTGCACAGCGTGTAAGAGACCTGGGCATCCGGGTAGGGATACTTTCTCCGGGGAAGCACAATGCCATCACAGATGTTGGCGGGGTAAAGGTGGGGCATAAAACACGAACAGAGGGAGATAAGGTACGCACCGGCGTTACGGCCATTCTGCCGCATCCGGGGAATATATTCGGGGAAAAGGTACCGGCAGCCGTTTATGTAGCCAATGGTTTTGGCAAACTAACGGGCATCAGCCAGATACGGGAACTGGGCAACCTGGAAACACCGGTGGTGCTGACCAATACGATGTCTGTACCTGTGGCTGCGGATGCACTGATCGATTATACCCTGGCCCAAAAGGGGAATGAAGCGGTAAAGTCGGTGAATTTTGTGGTAGGCGAAACCAACGACGGCTACCTGAATGATATCGCCGGAAGGCATATCCGCAGAGAAGATGTCCTGGAGGCGCTCTCTAAGGCTGCTGACGGCCCGGTACAGGAAGGAAATACCGGTGCCGGCACCGGCACGGTATGTTTCGGCTGGAAAGGCGGTATAGGCACGGCTTCGCGGGTGCTGCCTGAAAAGTCGGGCGGGTATACCGTAGGCGTGCTGGTTCAAAGCAATTACGGCGGCGTATTGCAGGTAAACGGCGTGCCCGTAGGGCAGGAACTGGGAAAGCACTTCCTGCACGATCAGCTGAATGACCCCGCAGACGGCTCCTGCATGATCGTGGTGGCTACGGATGCCCCGCTTACCTCCCGTAACCTGGAGCGCCTGGCCAAAAGGGCCATGCTGGGGCTGGCCAAAACCGGCGGAATAGCCTCTAACGGCAGCGGTGATTATGTAATCGCGTTTTCTACGGCCCCTGAATTACGCGTAGCCCATTCTTCTCCTTCTTCCAGATATGAGGTATCCGAATTACGGAACGATGAGGTTTCTCCTCTCTTCCTGGCGGTGATTGAAGCCACCGAAGAAGCCCTTTTAAATTCGCTTTTTATGGCGGAAACCATGAAAGGGGCATCAGGCACCGTGGAGGCGCTGCCGAAAGAGAAGGTGATGGAGATTTATAAGCAGTATAGAAAATAATCTGCCGCGAGCAGGGAGATTACCTTGAAAAGGTTATGGTTCTGCCCTCTTCATTGCTCCATATCATAGAATTTTGTTGGATAGTATAATTCCACTCTCCCTGTAAGAGTTTTTTGAGGGCTGTTAATTCGGGAGTGGAGGCATTATAGTCGTTTTTCATCATTACACTTTTTATATGGATCACCTCTGCCTGTTCTATTTTGTAAGATATCCGAATCTCGTCCCGTAACGTATTATTGATGTATCCGCCGCATACGTGTTGGGTATTGTTAGCCAGCTTCTTAGAGGGGTTACACCTCAAGTCTACAATTTGCAGCGTATGATCATCTTCGGGCAGTACCTCCTGTACTTTCCAGACCCCCTGTATGGAACGATACTCTGCAAGTACCGGATCATCCTTGCACCCTGCCAGCGGCAGTATGAGGAATAAGACGAATTTCAGCTTTTTCATTTCTCCATCGATATTTCAGCTTTGCTTTCCGTATAAGAGCCAAACAGACCCACGGCATTTTCACCCAGGTTTGAATTCAGAAACACAGGAGCTTCCAGACGTTTAAATAACTCTGTCCGGTTTTCCAGGATTTCCTCTTTTTTTATAAAGTCATACGTGCGGGAATCATAGGCCCTGAGGCGTATATTCAACAATACTTTCCGAATCGTTTCCGGAAATGTAATTATGCCCGCGGGAGCCGTAACCGTTTCTCCAGCGTGCTGGTCATCTGCGGTATCCCAAATCCCTCCTTTAGCCCCCCAGCTGAAGCGGCCCTGGAAATATCCTTCAAATACTGCGGCGCCGGTAAGCTCATAATTCCCGAAAGCAGCCCCTTTCTTCCAACTAACGTTTACTTCCCTGTTCAGCGTATCTACCGTAAGCGCATATTGTGCAGGAACACGGGTTGCCCCTTGTATGGAAAGCCCTTCCACTTCCACATTTAAGGTATACGATTCATCCGGCTGTATAAAACTGTTGTTTACCCCTTCGTAAAATTTTGTTTTGTTATTAAACACCAATTCTTTAGCCCCGGCAGAAGACCTGATACTTACCCGGGCATCAGAAAGATATTTGCCGGAATCAAGTGATATGGGCTCCCCCCGTTCATAAACCCGGCCCACAAATACCGTAATAACACTGTCAGAAGGCGAAATTAAGCTAAATACCGAAACGCGGGGCAGGATAATATCCGTATCTACCTCTATGCATGAAAACATCAGGCAGGGAAATATAAACAGGATCAAAAGCCGCTTCATCATTTCAGGTTAAAGTTATAGGTGACGGAAGGCAGAACCGGCAAAAGCCACTGCCTGTTCAGGGAGGTCTCTATACGCCGGGCAGACGGATTCACCTCTGTCCGCATTTCATAAGAATACGGGTTCTTCCGGTTATATACATTATAAACGCTGAACTCCCACGCTCCTCTCTTTGTATTTAAAATTAAACCCACATCTAAGCGGTGATAATTTTCAGCCCTGAAAGCATTATAAGCCGGGTAGACTTCCAGGTAGTCAGTACCATTATTCTCCCTGAAAAATATACTCTGCGGTACCGACAGCGCATTTCCCGTAGCAAAAATAAAATTGGAAGAAATTCTCAGCCGTGACGTCAGGGCATAGCTCCCCGAAAATTCAAAGATATGTCTTCTGTCCTGCCGGTTATAAAAGGGTTTTCCTTTATTAAGGTCGTCAAATTTTGAAACAGACCATGATAAGGTGTAGCCTCCGAAACCGGTAAATTTCCCTTGTGATTTTTCCAGTGAAACCTCATAGCCATAGTTCCATGATTTCCCCTGGGTAAGCACCTCTTCCCAGACAAACGGCTTCACCTGGTTTCCCTGGCCAATCCCTAAAAAGCTAACCCCGCTTCTGTATTCGTTGCTTCGCTGAATCCACTTATAGTAGGTTTCCAACGTAAGGTTCCAGTTTTTCAGTACTTCGCGGGAAACACTCAATGCTGCTATATCTGATCCGGCCGGCCGGAGGGTTTTCCCGGCCGGAATCCAGATGTCGGTAGGTAAGCCATTTCCCGTATTGGAAACCTGGTGAAGGTATTGGTTCATCCGGGAATAAGACCCGGTAAACGTCATATTATCCGTGCTTTTATAGCCGAACATGATCCGGGGCTCAGGCCTGACCGTGCCCGAAGGGAAATAATAGCTCAGCCGCAGGCCGTTTTCGTAAAAAAATTTCCCTTTCTTACCGATAAAATTAACGTAAAGAGCCCCTTCGTTATTAAGGGTGACAGGAGTTTCATTGGAGAAATTACCCCCTGCACTAACGGAAGAAAAATAGCTGAATTTACGGGGAGAAAAGCGGTGAAAAGTATGTATACCTCCCCATTTAATGCTAAGATCCGGGCTCAGAAAATAGTCATAATCCAGTTTTATATTGATATCTCTGAGATCTGACAAAAGTTCTGACCGATGATGGCGCGGAGGGCTTAGGTAATCCTGCCGGGTTTCTTCTTTGTAGTTCATGAAGTAACGGCTGAATATCAGGGAAGTATTCTGAAAAAGCCTGGGGCTCACTATCCGGTTCCACCGAAGCGTAAACGTAGCGTTTGACCAGCTCAGATCGGTGTTATCCAGTAAATGCCCGTTTGTACGGGGGATTTTATTCCGCTGATAAAAATGATCTGATCCGGTGTAGTAACTGGCATACAACCGGTTTTTAGGATTCAGAATGAAATTTACTTTTGCATTAAGGTCAGAGAAGTTATATAAGATTTTTTCCTGTTCAGACATAAAGGGCTTTAAAAGCCAGTCGGCATAGGTACGCCTGCCTGCTATCAGAAACGAAGCTTTTTGCTTCTTAACGGGCCCCTGAATCATCAGCCGTGAAGCAATCAGCCCTACTCCTCCGCTCACCTCCGGCTTTTCATTGTTGCCTTCCTTCATTTTTACGTCTATCACCCCTGAAAGGCGCCCGCCATACTGAGCCGGAAATGCCCCCTTGTATATTTCTGCCTGCTGAACAGGATCCGCATTAAACGTAGAGAAAAAGCCGAAAAGGTGGTTGGCATTATAAACCGTACTCTCATCCAGGAGAATAAGGTTCTGATCTTTTCCCCCTCCCCGCACGGAAAGACTGGTGCTACCCTCTCCGATTTCCTGTATACCCGGTAAGAGTTGGAATGCCCTTACGGGATCTTTTTCGCCTAATAGTAATGGGAGTTTTTTTAGCTGGGCGGGGGTTAATTTTATTTTACCGGGCTGCTGTTCATCATAAAACCCGGGTGCGTTAATGCGGACTTCCTGCAGTGCTCTTTTTTCAGGAACCAGCTTTATGGTAATAACTGCGTCTGCGGTAAGTGTATCCAGCCATAGCTTTTGTATATCATACCCGGAAATCACAAATTCAAGTGTATCGGCCCCGGATACATCTAAGGAGAAGAAACCGTATTTGTTGGTTAAAACTTTTATGGGAGAGGCTGCTCCCTGTACGCGCACGCCCGAAAGGGCTTCACCTGATTCCGCATCGGTCACATATCCTTTGATTTGGCCCTTTACCAGAAACGGCAGCAAGAAAAGCAAAAGAAAGACCCTCATAAGCTTATAGGGAAAAAGGATGCCTATGCGGCATCCTTTTTAATCTCATACAGCGATGAATGCTCAAACTTGGCCCGGGCATAGTCTTCCGTGACTACGAAGTTCTTCACCGATTTATCGGAAGGCAGCTCAAACATGGCATCGGTCAGGATGGCCTCACAGATGGAGCGAAGCCCGCGGGCACCCAGGTTAAATTTAACCGCCTGATCCACGATATAATCCAGAGTGGCCTCTTCAAAAACCAGCTCTACCCCTTCCATCTTAAAGAGCTTCTGGTATTGTTTTACCAGGGCATTCTGCGGCTCGGTAAGAATACGCTTCAGCGTATGTCTGTCCAGCGGATTCAGATAGGTTAAAAGCGGAAGACGACCGATCAGCTCGGGGATGAGCCCGAAAGATTTCAGGTCCTGCTGGGTGACATACCGCATCAGGCTTTCTTCCTTATTGAGATCTACGCCTTTCCCTTCCTGCCGGAAACCGATAGGCGAAGTATTGATCCGCTTGGCAATATGCCGCGCGATACCATCAAACGCCCCTCCACAGATAAAGAGGATATTCTCAGTGTTTACCTGAACCAACTGCTGATCCGGATGCTTGCGCCCGCCCTGGGGCGGAACACCCACCACAGACCCTTCCAGCAGTTTCAGAAGCCCTTGCTGAACGCCTTCCCCGCTCACATCACGGGTAATGGAGGGGTTGTCGGATTTACGGGCAATTTTATCGATCTCATCAATATACACAATGCCTCTCTGCGCCTGCTCCACATTGTAGTCAGCGGCCTGGAGAAGGCGTGTAAGTATACTTTCAATATCTTCACCTACATAACCGGCTTCGGTTAAAACCGTGGCATCGGCAATGGCAAAAGGTACCTGCAGCATCCGGGCAATGGTGCGGGCCAGGTAGGTCTTGCCCGTACCCGTTTCACCCACCATAATGATGTTTGACTTCTCAATGTTCACATCATCATCCGTAGACGGCTGCATCAGCCGCTTGTAGTGGTTATATACCGCCACGGTAAGCACCTTTTTGGCTTCGTCCTGCCCGATAATATATTTATCCAGGTATTTCTTCAGTTCCTGAGGCGGCCGTAATTCAAATTTGGGTGCGGGCTGGCTATCTCCTTTCTTTTTAGGTTTGGAAACGTCTATCCCGTAAATTTCCCGCTGGATCATTTCATATCCCTGTTCAATACAGTTATTGCAGATGTTTCCGCTCTGTCCTGACAGCAGGATTTCTACCTCATTTTTGGTTCTGCCACAAAAAGAGCAGTTCTGTTCTTTCGCTTTTGCCATATAATTATAACCGGCGCGGTTTAGTTTTTATCCCGGTAGAGCACTTCGTCAATCAGGCCGTAGGCCTTGGCTTCTTCGGCTTTCATCCAGTAGTCACGATCCGAATCCCTGTCGATCTCCTCATACGTTTTACCCGTATGCTGCGCCAGGATTTCATATAGTTCCTTACGTATTTCAATAATTTGCTTAACGGTAATTTCCATGTCTCTCGACTGTCCCTGTGCACCACCGCTGGGCTGGTGAATCATCACCCTTGCATGGGGAAGGGCTGTACGTTTACCTGCTGCTCCGCCGGCCAGCAGAACCGCCCCCATCGATGCCGCCAGTGAAGTACAGATGGTAGCTACTTCCGGACGCACGTATTGCATGGTATCATACATCCCCAATCCGGCATACACAGAACCGCCCGGGCTGTTAATGTACATCAGGATGTCTTTTTTGGCATCTACTGATTCCAGGAACAGCAGCTGCGCCACCACGATATTGGCCACCTGGTCATCTACACCGGTACCCAGGAAAATGATCCTGTCCATGATCAGCCTTGAAAAAACGTCAATGGCTGCAAAACGCATCGGACGCTCCTCAATGATATTGGGCGTCATGTTCGTGATGTTGTGCTTCATGTAATCATCAAAGGTCAGTCCACTGATACCTGCATGATGTACCGCATATTTTCTAAATTCTTCTCCGAAGTTCATAGTATGATTAATCTTTTATATTGAAAGAAAACAATGAAACCCCCTATAAAAGTTTCGAAAAGCAAAAATCGGGCAGGAGTACCTCCTTACCCGATTTTCTTCCTGTATGAAAAGGAATTAGTTTTTATATGACTCGCTGGCGATCTCGTTGAATTTATCAACAGACACCGGCTGGTTATTTCTTTGTACCTTTTCCTTCACAAAGCCAAGCACTTTGCGGCCGAAGGCGCGATCAAAATATTTCCGGGTATTTTCTTTGTTGCCTTCCAGCTGCTTCTTCGCCATGTTGTCGATAAACTCTTCCATGCCGTCAAAACCGCCTTGTCCACCGAAATAACCGCGAATTTCGCTTTTTACTTCATCAAGAATGTCGTTATACTCTACTTTCACCTCGTTATCACGGGCTACCTGTGAGCGGATGAAGTCCAGCTTAATCCCCCTCAGGATGGCCGGAAATTCTCTTTCCAGGTCTTCCGCCGTAGCTTTTCCTTCATTTACTTCCAGCAGGTACGTTTTCAGGAATTCCTCAGGAAGCTCAATGGCCACACTTTCCAGCAGGGCTTTCTCTACTTCAAAGTCAAACAGGAAGTCTGATTCCCTTCTGTAATTATCTTTAATAATGCTTTTTACCTGTTCGGTAAATTCTTTTTCGTCTTTGGCTTTTCCTTCACCCAGTACTTTGTCAAAGAACTCCTGGTTCAGCTCTGAAGGCTCCACACGGCTGATCCGCTCTACTTCAAACTCAAACTCTCCCGCCAGCTGCCCGGCTTCTTCATCGGATTTCCCGGTAGCGAAGCCCAGCTCTTTTACCGTTTCAAATATCGACTGGATATCAAATTTCAGCTTATCACCTTTCTTCACTCCTATAAACTGGGCTTTGGCGTCGGCTTTTACTTTATCGGTAGGAATTCCTGACTGGAAGAAGAATTCGGTCGCTTCCTGCTGAAGCTTTCCGAAGATCAGGTCACCTTCTTCTGAAACTTCCGGCTCTTTATCTACGCCGAAACGTTTTTTCAGGTCTTCAATTGAATTATTCACCTGCTCTTCAGAAGGCTCGATCTCGTATTGAGTGATGGCCTGGATTTTCTGAAGATCTACCGTGAAATCAGAAGCAAAGCCGATCTCATAGTCGAACTGAAAATCTTTCTGTGCATGCCAGTCGATATTATACGAATCTTCTTTCGGCTTAGGCTCCCCTACGATATTCAGGTTTTGCTCTTTGATCAGGTCGTTTACGGCCTGGCTGGCCACCCGGATCACCTCATCTACCAGGATACTTTTCCCGTAAAGGTTTTTAATATAAGGAATGGGCACATGACCGGGCCGGAAGCCTTTCACCTGTGCTGTTTTAGCATATTCTCTGATTTTTTTCTCTACGGAGGGTTTGTAATCTGCCTCACTTACTTCTACGTGAAGCTGACCGAGGGTAGAAGAGACTTTATCGAATTTTGTCTGCATTTAACTGACGTTTAAAATTTAAAAACCCTTCAACCCGGACGGTTGAAGGGTCAGAAGTACGGGCGGAGGGAATCGAACCCCCACGCCTTGCGGCACCAGATCCTAAGTCTGGCACGTCTACCAGTTCCGCCACGCCCGCAAATACACCTGTCTTATTCGGGCTGCAAAGGTAGCGGTTTATTTTTAAATAGCATAAGTCATCCGGAAAAATATTTTTGAAATCTCCTCTCGTTTTGAAAAACCGGCTATTTTTCTGAAAATTGTCGCAAAAATCAGGAAATGAGTTTTCTAAAGAAGCTGGCCGGCGATGCCGTGCTGTACGGAATGAGCACCATCGTGGGCCGACTGCTGAACTGGCTGATGGTGGCCGTCCACACCCGTGCTTTCAACCAGCCCGAGATGCTGGCGGAGAACGGTCTTTTCTACACCTACATGATTCCCCTGAACATTCTTTTTACCTTCGGAATGGAAACCGCTTTTTTCCGGTATGCTTCCCAAAAAGAAAATCAGTCGGAGTATTTTAACCTCATCCTAAGCTTTATCCTGGTTTTCGGATGTACACTTTCCGGCCTGATCATCCTGTTTGCAACGCCTGTTGCCAACGCAATAAATTTCCCGCATTCCGAGCACCTGATCACCCTGCTGGCGCTTATTCTGCTGACCGATGCGGTTTGCGCCATTGCCTTCGTCAGGCTGCGGGCTAATAACCAGGCCAAAAAGTTTGTGGCCATTAAGCTGGCCAATATCCTGATCAATATTTTTGTTACTCTTTATTTCATTTATTTCTGTCACGGAATAGTTACGGATCGTTTCCTGCCGGAGTATAAGCCCTTCGTATCGGCTTTTTACAGTGTTGAAAAAGGGCCCGATTTCATCATTTATGCCAATTACGTGGCCAGTCTCCTCACTCTTCTGATGCTTTGGAAAGAGTTTGTCAGCTTCCGGCTGGCGTGGGTGTGGGAAAAGCTCAAAGTGGTACTGGAATATGCCTGGCCCCTGATGATCATGGGACTGGCCGGCTCCATCAACCTCACGGCCGACCGCCTGCTATTCCGGAAGTTTCTTCCGGAAGGGTTCTACCCGGCCTTTCCGGATGTGGATACCGCTTTCGGGATTTATACCAACGTCTATAAGCTGTCTATTTTTATGACCCTGGTGGTTCAGGCTTACCGATATGCGGCTGAACCCCTCTTTTTTGCTAAAATGGGCGACCGGAATTCGCCACGGATGATTGCCCTCAGTACCAAATGGTTTACCATTGCCTGTATCGTCATCTGGGTAGCCGTGAGCCTGAATCTCAACTGGATCGGGCTTATTCTCGGAGAAAACTATCGCCAGGGGATTTTCGTGGTGCCGGTATTGCTCCTGGCCAACCTCTTCATCGGGCTTTACAGTAACCTTACCATCTGGTTCAAGCTCAGCGATAAAACGTATTATGGCACTTACATTACCGTAGGTGCCATGGCGGTTACGGTGCTGCTGAATATGCTGCTTATCCCACATCTCGGGTTTATGGGTTGTGCCGTTTCATTTGCTGTATCTTCTTTCCTGATGGTAGCTTCATGCTATGTGCTCGGAGAGAAACATTACCCCATTCCCTACGAAACCGGGCGGATACTTTTCTACCTCATGATAGCAGCACTCATCATCTGGGGGTATTCTTTTGTGGATAACAGCCAGATTCTGCGGTCTATGTTGCTGCAGGGGCTTTTATGCGCGGTGTTTGTAGCGCTTATTTATGCGATGGAGAAGAAGAGGCCGGTAAGCACTTAGAGGGGATCAAGCTTAAGCAACACGTGCTTTGTATTCTTTGTGCAATATACTTTGGGTACTTTGTGCAATATATTTTTTCACAAAGTACTCAAAGATAATATTTTCAAGCAATTCAGAACTAACTTCAGTCAGGGCAGAAGGATACTTACAAAAACGACCTGATCCGCTCTGCCGTAGCCGCCAGCTCTTCCTGCGACACCTTCATCTTAGTCGTAAAATCCATATCCGAAATACGATCCATAGGGATCAGGTGCACATGCACGTGAGGCACTTCCAGACCCACCACGGCAAGACCTACTTTTGCACAGGGAACCGCCTTCTTAATGGCCGGCTCCAGGGACTTGGCAAAGGCAAAGAGCTTACCGTAAGATTCATCGTCCAGATCAAACAGGTAGTCGGTTTCCTTTTTCGGAATCACCAGGGTGTGGCCTTCGCGGCAGGGGAAAACATCCAGGAACGCCAGGAACTCTTCGTTTTCCGCTATTTTATGGGCCGGGATTTCCCCGGCTACGATTTTACTGAATATGGTTGACATGCCTAGTTTTTGATCTTGTCTTTAAACACCTTTTCAAACTTCTCCAGCTTGGGCTTAACCACCATCTGGCAATAAGGATTCTGATCTCCCTTCAGCCTGAAATAATCCTGGTGGTAGTTTTCTGCGGCATAGTAAGCCTCTAACGGCTCCAGGGTAGTGACAATTTTGCCTGAATAATACCCGGAATTATCTAACTCTTCAATGATCTTTGCCGAAATTTCCTTTTCCTGCTCATTGCGATAGAAAATAGCAGACCGGTACTGGGTTCCCACATCGTTCCCCTGCCGGTTCAGTGAGGTGGGGTCATGCGTCTTGAAGAAGACCTCCAGGAGTGCTTCAAAATTAATTACCTCCGGATCATACCATATTTTAATTACCTCTGCATGCCCGGTGGTGCCTGTACATACCTGCTCATAGGTGGGGTGGGCCACATGCCCGCCGGCATAGCCTGACTCTACATGATCTACCCCTTTCAACTGCTGAAAAACAGCCTCTGTACACCAGAAGCATCCTCCCGCCAACACAGCGGTTTCTAAATTTTCTTTACTCATCTGACGATTTTGCCTTTGGTTTTTTTGCGAACAGGCCGCATTACTAACTAACAAAAATAACCAAACCAAGACCAAATAACAAGATTTAAACATATTAAGCCGGATTACTTATGCAACGTTTTACAAAAAAAACAGTCTATAAAATTAAAACCTAACCGGATATGAAATATCTGCTTATACTTTTATACCTTGTCTGTTACCAGGTAAAGGGTCAAACGACATCCGTTCCGAATATTTCAGAAGAAATAGAACCCGCCATTGAAAAACTCACCCAACTGCTACTTAAAGAGCGTACAGTAATCAATGACTTTCACCTGGCCAGGGCAAGTGGCCCGAAGATTCATATCAGAGACCCTTATAAAGAGGTGTCCAAAACGGTTCATCTGAGCGACTTTGCAGGAAACCCTCAACTCATAGAAAAAGTTATATTAAAAATGATACTGGAGAGTTACCTCGAAACTTTAGCGGAGCAAAAATCCGGAAGCACGATAGCCAGAGAAAGGCTGGAAAACATCATTGTACTTCTTCAAAAAACCTCCAACCGGGTTATAGACGCTAACCCGGACACCAGCATCGTTACCACCTACACCGTACTCTATGATCACCCCCTTGACCTTTCGGCAGCCCTTAAAAAGGGAATAGATAAAGGGGTTTGGGACGAGGATATATTAACCCTGCTAAAATAGTTTATCGCAAATATTCTCCTGCTGATCCTTTTCAAAAAAATAACGGTGCACATTCAGCACATTTTCGCCATCGTTTTGCACTTTGGCATAATCTCCGTTTTCCAGGAGCTCGTAAGCATTATAATTATCTTCCAGGTTAGCCTTCAGAATATGGGTCAGCTGACCCTCCAGGCGTTCATTGGTCACCTTAAACAGTGACTCAATCCGCTTATCGAAGCTTCGCACCATAATATCAGCACTTCCCACATACACCTCCGGGTGCCCGTCGTTATGGAAGTACAGTATCCGTGCATGTTCAAGATAGCTTCCTACCAGCGAGCGCACTTTTATATTTTCGCTCAGACCTGGTCTTCCCGGCCTCAGGCAGCATATTCCCCGCACAATCAACTCTATCCTCACCCCTGCCCGGGATGCAGCATATAATTCTTCAATTACCTCTTTATCTTCCAGGGAATTGACCTTCAGGCATATTCCGGCGATTCTGCCTTTTTCCGCATTCTCCGCCTCCCTTTTAATCATGGCCACAATAGCCTTGCGCATATCTTTCGGAGAGGTAATCAGGTTAATATACGATTCCGGTTGGGAATGGCCGGTGATGGCATTGAAAAACTCCGAGATGTCTTGTGTATAATCTTCGTTCGCCGTTAACAGGCTGATATCGGTATAGAGCTTGGTCGTATCTTCGTTGTAGTTTCCGCTGGCCAGGTGGGCATACTGCACCACCCGCTGTCCTTCTTTTCTCACTATCAGCATCAGCTTGGTATGGGTTTTCAGCCAGCCGATGCCGTAGATCACAAAACATCCGGCCTTCTGCAGCTTTTCGGCTTCCCGGATATTATTTTCCTCATCAAACCGGGCCTTGATCTCAAACAGGGCAGAAACATGCTTCCCGTTTTCTGCCGCACGCAGCAGGGCCGCCGTGATCCTCGAATTTTTAGCCAGCCGGTAGATGGTCAGCTTAATGGCCAGAACATTAGGATCTTCCGCTGCTTTTTCAATCAGGTGCAGCACCGGTTCAAAGCTGTTGTAGGGGTGGTGCAACAGGATATCATGCTCTTTGATATTTTCAAAAACCGACTGATCCTTATTGTAATTAATAGGGGGTATGGAGCTGGGCGACTTGGGTAAAAAGCCCCTGAAGTCCTCATGATTTACAATCTGCCACAGGCGGGTATAATCCATCAGCTCATTATTGATCTGGATGTTGTATTTGTCAATATCCCACTTCTTTTTCAGGATGTCCATCATGTATTCTGAAGGGGAGTTCTCAATGACCATATAGACCACCCTGCCCGCCTGCCGACCCCTGATTTTTTCCTTCATTTCATTGACAAAATCCTCATCCAGCTCATCATCCTCAATCTCAAAATCACCGTTCCGGATGATTCTGAAGAGGTCTGCCGATTCTATTTTTACGTTCTTATAGATCTTATGGATGTTGTTTCTGACCACCTCTTCAATGGGCAGAAAGAGTACCACACCCTCATCTTCAAACTCGTAAAATTTAGGCAGGTTGGAAGGAATCTGCACAAAAGACAACTTCCGCATATCTTCGGTTTCCGTAAAAAGGGTAGTTTGAGTATCTACGGAAACCACTCCCAGCACCAGGTTTTTCGGCAGCAAAATGGGGAACGTGTGAGTATGATCATACACCATAGGCGTCAGCATGGGGTATACCATATTATCAAAAAACTGGTTGACCTCCTGGCGCTGCTCCCTGGTCAGGTCCCTGAATTCCACAATTCTGAACTCATTGGCCTCAAACAGGGGCTTCAGATCTTCGCGGAACAGCCGGTTACGTTCATCGGAAAATTTCTTGATCTGATTCAAAAGGGCTTTTTTGAATGCATTTTCACGCAGCCCGGAATAATCCAGCCGGGGCTTGCCGAAGTCCAGGTAATTATACAGGCTTCCTACCCGCACCGTAAGGAACTCGTCCAGGTTAGAGCCTGTTATAGCCAGGAATTTGAACTTCTCAAAAATATTAAGATCAGGGTTCCGGACCTGATCCAGCACCCGCTCGTTAAATTTTATCCAGCTGAGGTCACGGCTGATAAAGTCAGACCGCTCAATATCATTATCTGATTTCTGATCTTTGACAGAAGGGTTATAGTCATATTCACTTTTACCCATTTCAAAACTCAGCAAATCTTTAAAAAACGAGGTTACGCCCTCGGTCACACTTCCCATATCCGTTTTATCTATTACGCGGTGAATTTACCCTAAATCATTTACACTATTAACGCAGGAATATTAAATTATTACAAAGGATGAATTTTATTGAAGAAACCGGACAGAATCACGAAGAAATAGAACTATTTTAATTTCTGGAAAGAATTAGGAATTTTTAACGAAAATCATCTGTCAATGAGATTATGTTTTTCCTAGTTTTGCCAGCAAATGAAAGGACTCCCCCGGAAATACCTGTTTCTGCCGTTAATGGTCTTGTTCTGTGGCTGGTATACCCTGCCTACACACGGAACGGGCGACGATGTCGTTTCTCCTTCCGCCCAGCACCATTATTCAAAGGGCAGGCAGCATCATTCTGCCGAAAAACCTTTCCGGGAGATTGTAGAGCACGCACCCGATTCTTTCCAGAAAGATCTCGCCGGTGATGCGGTTTTCCGTTTGTTCTGCCTGCACGACTTTATAAGTTCTTACCTCAATTTATTAAGTGAACAGCTGTCTCTTCAGAAGCCTTCCTTAATAACTCATTTCAGCGAAAACGTTTACCTGCTTATCCGGATTCTTCGTCTTTGATATTCCTGCATCCGGGCTGAGATAAAACCCTGTTTTTACCGGGCCGGCCCCGTCGTATCCTTTATTCATTCTAAATTTTTCATTTTTATGTCAAAGAGAAAACTCATTGTATTGAGTGTTTCGCTCGTATGCCTGTATACGAGCTGTAAACCCCAAAAAGAGGCCCGGGAAGAAGAAAAAGAATTCCTGGTCACCACTCCGGCCGTTGCCGATACCCTTATCACCAAAGATTACGTATGCCAGATCCGTTCCATTAATCATATTGAGCTCAGGGCTCAGGAAAAAGGCTATTTACAGAAGATCTATGTGGATGAAGGACAGCATGTAAAAAAAGGGCAACTACTTTTTAAAATCATGCCTAACCTCTACGAAGCCGAAGTGGAAAAAGCACAGGCAGAGGCAGAATACGCTGATATTGAAATGAAAAACACCAAAACACTGGTGGAAAACGAGGTGGTTTCACCCAATGAGCTGGCCATGGCCAAGGCCCGGTACAACAAAGCCAAAGCCGACCTGGATCTGATGAAAACGCACCTGGCCCTTACAGAGATCCGGGCCCCTTTTGACGGGCTCCTGAACAGCTTCAAAGTACGGTTAGGCAGCTATGTGGAGGAGGGAGAGCTCCTCACCGAACTTTCAGATAACAGCAAAATGTGGGTATATTTCAATGTGCCCGAAACCGAGTACCTGACTTTTATGGATAAGTCAAACCAGGGCATCCTGAGTAATGTAGGCCTTAAAATGGCCAATGGCGTTATGTTCCCCCACAGCGGTGTGGTAGAAACCATTGAAGCTGACTTTGATAACGAGACCGGGAATATCCCCTTCCGGGCCACTTTTTCTAACCCTAAGGGGCTGCTGAGATTCGGCCAGACCGGTAGTATCGTCATCACCACACCCCTCCATAATGCCTTGCTGATCCCACAGAAGGCCACCTTCGAGGTACTGGCAAAACGCTACGTTTTTGTGGTAGGAAAGGATGACATAGTTCATGCCCGTGAGATAACGGTAGGCGCTGAATTGCCCCACCTCTATGCCGTGACTTCCGGCCTTGACCAGGGGGAAAGAATCCTCCTGGAAGGGATAAAAATGGTTAAAGAAAATGAGAAAATCAGGTTTAAAACCCTCTCTTCTTCACAGGCCTTCTCCAGTTTAAACCTTTACGCCGAATAAAACCATGTTCAGTAGAATCATTCACCGGCCGGTACTCTCCATTGTGCTATCGGTCATCATTGTCTTTGTGGGGATGCTGGCCATTAAGCAGCTGCCGATTTCCCAGTTTCCGCAAATTGCTCCTACTACCATCAGCGTTACCCTGGCTTACCCGGGGGCCAGTGCCGATGTACTTGTAAAGTCTTCACTCATTACCCTCGAAAACTCTATTAACGGGGTACCGGGTATGCGGTATATGGCCACTGACGCCACCAGCGCAGGTGAAGCCACCATTAATGTGATCTTTGAACCGGGCACAGACCCCAATGAAGCCATGGTACTGGTCAAAAACCGGGTAGACCAGGTCATGACCATGCTCCCCAAGCTGGTACAGAATGAGGGGGTAATTGTGATGCCCATTCAGCCCAGTATGCTCATGTATGTGAACCTCTACAGCACCCATAAAAGCATGGATGAGAAGTTTTTGTACAACTATGCAGCGGTAAACATTATTCCTAAGATCAGTCGTATCAAGGGGATAGCGAAAGCCGATATCCTGGGTACCCGCCGGTATGCCATGCGGATCTGGCTGAATCCTGACCGGATGCGGGCCTACAATATTTCAGGAGAGGAAGTCATGGAAGCTCTGGCGGAACAGAGCATTATCGGTCGCCCCGGGCGTTTAGGGCAAAGTTCGGGCATCCAGGCACAGTCACTGGAGTATGTACTCACCTACAAAGGCCAGTACAATGAGCCTGCAGAATACGAAAATGTAATCGTACGGGCCAAGTCTGACGGTGAGACGGTACTTCTTAAAGATGTGGCAAAAGTAGAGCTGGGTAGTGAATTTAATGATATCTACTCTAATCTTGACGGCCATCCCTCCTCTTCCATCGTGCTCAAGCAAACCTACGGCAGTAATGCCAACGAGGTAATTGCCCAGGTGAAAAACGAGCTGATTAAAATGAAAGCCTCTTTTCCTGCCGGGGTAGATTACAAAATAAGCTATGACGTTTCCCAGTTCCTGGATGCCTCTATTGAACAGGTGATTCATACCTTACGCGACGCCTTCATCCTGGTGGCCGCGGTGGTGTTCCTGTTTCTGGGTGACTGGCGGTCTACGCTTATCCCTATCCTGGCCGTTCCGGTATCTCTTATAGGGGCATTCTTCGTCATCCAGATGTTCGGGATGTCTATTAACCTCGTGACGCTATTTGCTCTCGTCTTATCTATCGGTATTGTAGTAGATGATGCCATTGTGGTGGTAGAGGCCGTTCACGCCAAGATGGCCGAAGAGCATCTGACCCCCTACCAGGCGGTAAAGGTGGTGATGCAGGAGATCGGAGGTGCCATCATTGCCATCACGCTGGTAAAAGTGGCCGTATTTCTGCCCATCTCCTTTATGACCGGGCCGGTAGGCACCTTTTACCGGCAGTTTTCTATTACCATGGCCAGCTCTAACATTATTTCGGCATTGGTGGCCCTGACCCTTACTCCGGTTTTATCGGCCATGATGTTTAAACCTCATCAGGTGAAGAAAGAAAACTTTTTCTCCCGGTTCATTGATAGTTTCAATATGCTTTTCGGCCGGCTGACCGACCGGTACACCGATCTGCTCAGGAAGATTGTCAACCGGAAATCAGTGACCTGGGCCATTCTGCTGATCTTCTGCGCCGGAATTTTCTTCCAGAATAAATTCCTGGCCGGCGGCTTTATCCCGGGAGAGGACCAGGGTACCATCTACGCGGTCATCCAGACCCCGCCCGGCTCCACACTGGAAAAAACCAACCAGGTTTCCCGTGAGCTTCAGAAGATATGCGAAAAAGTAGAGGGGGTGGCATCGGTCACCTCACTGGCCGGATACGAGATTATGACCGAGGGCCGGGGCTCTAATGCCGGAACCTGCCTCATCAACCTCAAAAACTGGTCGGAAAGGCACCAGTCGGTCAACGAGATCATGGCTGAACTGGAAGAGAAATCCAGGAATATGGGGGCTGTAATCGAGTACTTCGAGCCTCCGGCTATCCCCGGCTTCGGATCGTCAGGCGGGTTTTCTTTGCGATTACTCGACGAAAACGCTTCTACCGATTACCATGATTTTGATAAAATCAATAGTGAGTTTATCGAAAACCTGGGCAAACGCAAGGAGCTGACCGGTATTTTCAGCTTCTTTGCCGCCAATTACCCGCAATACGAGCTGGTCTTTGATAATAAAGCTGCCATGCAAAAGGGGGTGTCGGTAGGCCGGGCCATGGAGAACCTTAACCTGCTCATTGGTAGTAACTACGAGCAGGGCTTTATCCGGTTCGGGCAGTTTTTTAAAGTCTATGTACAGGCCTCCCCGGAGTTCAGGCGGTTTCCTGCTGACCTTCTGAATATGTATGTAAAAAATGACCGGGATGAAATGGTACCCTACTCCGCCTTCATGTCGCTGAAGAAAACGCAGGGGCCCAATGAGATTACCCGTTACAATATGTATAACTCTGCCTCTATCCGGGGGCTTCCGGCAGAAGGCTATACCACCGCTGACGCCATTGCAGCCATAAAAGAAACGGCAGTACAGACCCTTCCTTCAGGGTATGATATTGCCTGGGAAGGGCTTTCGTATGACGAAGCCCTGCGCGGCAATGAATCGATGTATGTCTTTGCCGTGGTACTGCTCTTTGTGTACATGGTTTTAGCGGCACAGTACGAAAGCTTTATCATCCCCCTTGCCGTAGTTCTCTCACTTCCGGTAGGTATTTTCGGCTCCTTCTTTATGCTGAAAGCCATGGGGTTGGCCAATGATATTTATGCACAGGTGGGCCTGATTATGCTGGTAGGGCTGTTAGGCAAAAATGCCGTGCTTATCGTGGAGTTTGCGGTACAGAAGCGACAGGCCGGCTACACCATTCTTGACGCTGCCATTGAAGGGGCCAAAGTACGTTTCCGGCCTATTCTTATGACCTCGTTCGCCTTTGTGGCAGGGCTGGTTCCGCTGGTGGTTTCCCACGGAGCGGGCGCCATAGGAAACCGCACCATCGGCTCATCTGCCATGGGCGGTATGCTTTCCGGCACTATTTTCGGAGTCATCATCATTCCCGGGCTCTATTATATTTTCGGTAAAATGGCAGACGGAAGGAAAATCATCCAGGATGAGCTGGAAGGACCTTTAACAGAAGATTTTTTTGATCATGAATAAAATAGTAAAATATACCGCTTTAAGCGGCCTGCTTTTTAACCTCACGGCCTGCAAAACCCCTGTTGTAACGCAGCGGTCCGAGAAGGTAAACCTGCCCGCGGCCTACCCCAACCCGATTTCAGTTTCCGAAAACTCTGCGGAGCTTTACCGGAAGCAGTTTTTCAAAGACGAATACCTGCTTGCACTCATTGACACCGCCCTCACGAATAACCAGGAGCTGAACATCATGCTCCGGGAGATCGCCATCGCGAAAAATGAGATCCAGGCCCGGAAAGGGGAATACCTACCCTTTGTGAACCTGAGAGGGGGGATCGGCCTCGACAAAGGTGCCCGCTACACTACCCAGGGCGCCCTGGAAGAGCAGGGGGAGATCAAGCCCGGCAAAGAGATTCCCGAACCCATGCCCGACTTCCTCGCAGGCGCCTTTGCCACCTGGGAAGTAGACATCTGGCACAAGCTCCGGAATGCCACGCAGGCATCGGTAAAGCGCTACCTGGCCACCGATGCGGGTAAAAACTTCATGATGACCCAACTGGTGGCAGAGATTGCCAACTCGTATTATGAGCTGCTGGCCATGGATAAGGAAATGGAGATCATTAACCAGTACATTTCCATCCAGAACGATGCGCTGACCGTAGCCCGGCTGCTGAAGGTTTCCACCCGTTCCAATGAGCTGGCCGTGAAACGCTTTGAGGCGCAGCTGCTCAAAACCAGGGCCATGAAATACGTAATACAGCAAAAAACCATCGAAGCTGAAAACCGGATAAACTTCCTCATCGGCCGGTATCCCCAGCATGTGGACAGGAGCTCAGGCATGTTTGAAGACGTGAACCCCGAGATCGTTCATCGGGGCTTACCCGCAGAGCTGCTTCAGAACCGTCCGGATATTCAGCAGGCCGAACTGGAACTGGCCGCACGTAAGCTGGATGTTCAGGTGGCCAAAGCCCGGTTTTACCCCTCCCTGGGCTTAACGGCCGGGGTGGGCCTGCAGGCGTTTAACCCGGTTTACCTTGTAAAACCCCAGTCTATCCTGGCCAACATAGCCGGCGATATGGTAGGCCCTTTAATTAACAAACGGGCCATCACAGCGGAATATAACAATGCCAATGCCCGGCAGATCCAGGCGGTCTTTGATTATGAAAAGACCATCCTGGGGGCCTACATTGAAGTGGTCAACGAGGTTTCCAACATCAAAAACCTAGACAGCACCTACCAGCTGAAAGCCCAGGAAGTGGAGGCCCTGAGCCAGTCGGTTACCATTTCAAACACCCTGTTCAAGAATGCCCGCGCCGACTACCTGGAAGTTTTACTCACCCAGAGAGAAGCCCTGGAAATGCGTTTCGAGCTCATAGAAACCAAAATGCGGCGACTGGCCGCCACCGTTAAACTCTACAAAGCCCTGGGCGGCGGATGGGAGTGAGGAGAGGTACAGGGAATTATTTATAGATTTTCATGCGCCCTTCGACAAGCTCAGGGTGACAGTAGGTACCTCATAGGTTACCATTGTCACCCTGAGCTTGTCGAAGGGCTCATGACGTTAAAGTATCCCACCCACTCAAAAACACAGTTAACACTAAAAAAATAATAACCAATTATAATTTAATAAACACTGTTCATTATATTTGCATCGTTAACAATCTTGGGTAATGGGTATATCAGACAGAAAAGAAAGAGAAAAAGAAGAAATGAGAAGACGTATTCTGGAATCGGCCAAAAAGCTTTTCCTGGATCTGGGGTATGAAAAAACCTCTATCCGGGGCATTGCTGAGGACATAGAGTACAGTCCGGCCACCATATACCTCTATTTTAAAGACAAGAATGAACTGCTGTTTGCCCTGCACCAGGAGGCTTTTGTGGAATTTGCCAAAACCTTTGAGAAGGTGGCTCATATCGCAGACCCTTTTGAAAGGCTGATTACACTGGGGCAGGAGTATCTCACGTTTGCCTTTGCTAACCCGGAGCTGTATGAGCTGATGTTCCTGCTCACGGCCCCTATGGAAACCCTGGAGATCCGGGAGGATGTATGGGAGGACGGCAAAAGTGTTTACATAGCACTGGAAGCGCTGATTGCCCAATGTCAGGCTGCCGGCCATTTTAAGGACGCAGATGTTTCAGAGCTTTCCATGATGATCTGGGCTACCGTACATGGGTTAGTGACCATTTACCTGCGGAAAAGGTGCACCATGTTTGATGAAAATGAACGCGATTCGCGGATACAGGGCGGACTGGACAGCCTGATCCGGGTGCTTAAAAGTTATTAGAAATTAGTTTTTAGCTCTCTAAAGGCTAATAGCTAATCTCTAAAGACTATAAAATAATAAGACCATATGAAAAAGCTATTACTCTTACTACTCTCCCTCGGCACGGGCCTGGCAGCGCAGGGGCAGTTGCCGGTTCTGCAAACTTATATAGAGGAAGGAATTAGCGGAAACCTGGCTTTAAAACAGCAAAACCTGGAAATAGAAAAAGCCTTAAAAGGGATAGAAATAGCCCGAACTAATTATTTTCCACAGGTAAACTTTGCGCCTACCTATTCTGTGGCCTTCGGTGGCCGGAAGATCCAGATCCCGATAGGTGACCTGCTGAACCCGGTTTACAGCACCCTCAATGAATTAACCAATAGCAATGCCTTTCCACAGGTAGAAAACGCCAGTGAGCAGCTGGCCCCTATGAATTTCCATGATACCAAACTGGAAATCAAGATGCCGCTTTTTAATACCGATGTCCGGTACAACGTGGCCCTGCAGAAAGACCTCCTGGTTACCGAGGAGGCCAAAAGGAAGTTCCTGGAATACGAGCTCCGCCATGCCATAGAAGCCGCCTATTACCAGTACCTCCAGAGCCTGGAGGCCATCCGGATTTATGAGAATTCCGAAAAGCTGCTGGAAAGCTACCTGAGCCTGAATCAAAAGCTGGTGCGGCATGAAGAGGTGCTGAAAGATGTGGTGTTGTCTTCCGAATACGAATTAAGTAAAGTTCAGCAGGAAAAGGCGGAAGCCGAAAAAAACAGCCGGGTAGCCCGGGCCTATTTCAATTTCCTTCTGAACAGGAACCTGGAAGAACCGGTGGTTGCCGACACGACACTGTTCCACTCCCTGCCGGTAGTGATGTCCCTGGAAGAATATACGGAAAGCGCATTCCGGAACCGGCCGGAGTTTGAACAGCTGAATGCCGGGCTCAAAACCACCCAAACCCTTATCCGGATGCAGGAGAAAAATGCGGTGTTGCCCCAGGTTTTCCTGGGCGCCAATACAGGTTTCCAGGGATTTGGCTATACCTTCAGAGACCAGGCCTATATGGTAGGACAGGTGGGGATCAACTGGACGATCTTCCACGCCGGCGAGAAGAAAATGAAGGTACAGCAGGCCCGGATTTCCGGCGAGATTCTTCGTGCCAAAACCGAAGAAGCCAGGAAGCAGGTGGAAATGCAGGTGTATCGCAGCTTTCGTGAACTGGAAACTACCCTCACGGCACTTCAGAGTAAAGAGCTTGACCGGGCTAAAGCCGAAAAGATTTTTGAGCTGATAAACAGCCGCTACAAAAACGGAGCTGCGATCCCGCTGGAACTGCACAAAGCACAAAATGACCAGCTGATCTCCCGGCTCTCCCACTCATTGGGCCGGCTGGAAGTGTGGCTGAAATACGCGGAGCTGAAGAAGGGTGCAGCAAATTAGTTACGAGTAGCTAACGCAGGTGGAACCCACCCTGTCCCGGAGGGACGTAACATAATTAGCCCCTGGACGCAGTCCGGGAAAAAAGATATAATTTTTACACCAATGAAAAAGATAATTGTATTATTGACGGTCATCGCCTGGGGATGCAGCACTCCAAAAGAAACTGCGGAAGAGTCTGCAGACAAAGTAACTTTAGCCGTTAAAACCGCGGCAGTGGAAGAGCATACCTTCCATGAAACGGTGAGCTCTTCCGGCATGCTTACTTCCAAATCAGAGATCAAGCTGGCCTTTAAAACCGGTGGCATGATCCGGAAGTCGTATGTCAGCGAAGGACAGTACGTAAAAGCCGGGCAACTGCTGGCCGAGCTGGATCTGTCGGAGATTGAAGCGCAGGTGAACCAGGCCCGGATAGGGTATGAAAAGGCCAAGCGCGACTTTGAGCGGGCCGAAAGCCTGTACAAGGAGGAGGCCGTGACCCGCACCACTGTCAATGACGCCAAAAGTGGCCTGGACGTGGCTACTCAAACCCTGACAGCCGCAGAATTTAACCAAAAACTTTCCCGTATCTATGCGCCGGTTTCAGGCCGGGTACTCATGAAGCTGGCAGAACAGGGCGAGCTGATCGGGCCGTTTTCTCCCATGTTTATCCTGGGTACCGGTGACCAGGCCTATGTGGTGAATGTGGGTCTCACCGATCGCGATATCGTAAGAGTTTCTTTAGGTGACCGGGCGGAGGTTACGCTCGATGCTTACCCCGGGGAAACTTTCACAGGGAAAGTGACGCAGATGGGCCAGATGATCACCCCCTCTACAGGCACCTACGGGCTGGAAGTGGAAATCGCCCCTAATGGAAAAAGGCTTATTTCGGGCTTTGTGGCCCGGGTGTCTATTCATACCCGGCAGTCAGCCACTACATTGGCTGTGCCTGTAGAAGCACTGGTCAACGCCCAGGGAAACCAGGCAGATGTTTACCTTTATTCGGGAGAAAAAGCACTCAAAAAGCCGGTTACTATCGGGAAAGTGTATGGAGCCTATGTAGCCATTTCTTCCGGCTTACAGCCCGGTGACATCATCATCACTACCGGCAGCGGTTTTGTTTCAGACGGTGACCCGGTAACGGTAAATAACCCATGAATAGCTATGAGCAGTGAGCTATGAGCTATGAGCTGAGTGACGCTTCGCTATGAGAAAAAGGTGCCGTACCAAGTAAAAAAGCGCCCTCCCGACGGAACGCCGCCCAGCTCATAGCTGAATGCTAAAAGCTAAAACCTAAATATTATGAAGATCACAGAATTTTCAGTCAAAAACCACCAGTTCACCATCATCATCTTTGTGATGATCATGGCTTTGGGAATCACTTCCCTGCTGAATATGCCCAAGGCGGAAGACCCGGCTATGCGGGCTACCTTTAACTCCATCATAGTGGTGTATCCCGGCACCAGCCCGGAAGACATGGAAGAGCTGGTGGTAGACCCTATTGAAGACAAGGTAGCTTCGCTGGGAGAAATAAAGAAGGTGGTTTCCTATGCTGCTGACGGAGTGGCCAGCATCGTGGTGGAGTTTGATTTCAGGGCAGATGAAAAGGAGAAAAATAACGAGGTGCTACGCGAGATCAATGCCCTACGGAACAAGCTCCCGCAAGACATCTATTCCATTGACGTAGTAAAGGTCACACCGGAAACGGTCAATATTATCCAGTGTGCCCTGCTCTCTGAATCGGCTTCATTCTACGAGCTGAACCAGCAGGCAGAAGCCCTCAAAGACCAGCTTAAGAAGGTAAAAGGCATCAAGGACATCGACATCCATGCCGTACCTAACCGCCAGGTGCGCATTGACCTGAACACCGACCGGCTGGCGGGCTTTAATATCCCGCTGTCGCGCCTGATGCAGGTGATCCAATCCGAAAACATGAACATCCCTGCCGGTGCTATTGAAATAGGTAACCGCCGGATCAACGTCAAAACTTCCGGCTCCTACGGTTCACTGGAAGAAATCAGGAATACGGTGGTGAGCTCTTCGGGGCAAAACATCACCTATCTGAAAGATGTGGCCGAGGTGTATTATGACTACGAAGAAAACAATTACCTGGCCCGGCTGAACGGCAAAAGGGGGATTTTCCTGACGGCCAGCCAGAAATACGGCACCAATATTTTTGAGATAGATTCGAAAATCAGCCCGATTATAGACTCTTTTTCCGAAACCCTCCCGCCGAATATCGCCCTTGAAAAGAGCTTTGACCAGGCAAAAAGCGTATCGAAACGACTCCTCGGGCTTGCCCGTGACTTTGGTATCGCTATTTTCCTGGTATTAATCACCCTGATTCCGCTGGGGGTACGGGCGTCTATCATTGTGATGATCTCCATTCCTTTGTCACTGGCCATCGGCCTGGCGGGAATTGACCTCATGGGCTACTCCATCAACCAGCTGTCGGTGGTGGGCCTCATCATTTCGCTTGGCCTGCTGGTAGATGACTCCATCGTGGTGGTGGAGAACATCTCGCGCTACCTGCGTGAGGGGTATTCCCGCATAGATGCGGCCATAGAAGGCACCAAACAAATCTCTATGGCGGTACTGGGCTGTACGGCCACGCTGATCCTGGCCTTTTTACCCCTGACTTTCCTGCCGGAAGCTTCCGGCGATTTTATCCGCAGCCTGCCCATGGCCGTGATCACTACCGTGCTGGCTTCACTGTTTGTTTCACTGACGATTGTGCCTTTCCTGGCCAGCCTGCTGATGCCACGGGAGGAAAGCGAGCACGGGAACGTGGTGCTGCAATACATGAACAAAGTGATTGACGGGTCTTACCAGAAGATCCTTCACTGGTCATTGCTGAACCCTTTCAAAACGTTAAGCATCGCCATACTGCTGTTTGGAGGAAGCCTACTGCTGATCCGGGTGATTGGCATCACCGTATTCCCGAAATCAGAAAAGCCCCAGTTCCTGATTAACATCGAAACCCCGCTGGGAACCTCGCTTTCGGAAACGGATGCGGCGGTACGCTATACCGAAACATTACTTTCCCAAGGCCCGCTGGTAAAAAATTACGCCGCCAATATCGGGAAAGATAATCCCCGGATCTACTACAATGTGATTCCCCGCGGCGGGAACGCCACCAATTACGCGCAGATTTTTGTGCAGCTGAAAGACGGCACCGGTGTTCCGGAACGGACAGAATATATCAATGAGCTGCGGGAAAAGCTGGATCGCTACCCCGGAGCCCGCATCAAAGCCCTGGAGTTTGAGCAGGGAGCACCTGTGGAAGCCCCACTCACCATACGGGTCTATGGCGAAAACCTGGACTCCCTGAAAGCGCTGGCCGACCGGGTGGAGAAGCTCTATAAAGACACTGAAGGCACCATTTATGTGAATAACCCCATCAGTAACAAATCTACCGACCTACGGGTAAAGGTCAATACTGATAAGGCCGGTTTGCTGGGAATCCCCACCATTGAGATCGACCGGCATATCCGGATGGCCATTTCCGGGTTTCCGCTGGGCAATTTCAGGGATGAGAACGGGGAAAATAATGAAATTGTTCTCTCCTTACCCAGGGGAAAAACGGTGAGTGCCGATGTCTTTGACAAGGTCTACGTGCCTTCAGTAAGCGGAGCGCAGATTCCTTTGAACCAATTGGCCACCATTGAATTTGAGAGTTCGGCTAACCGTATCCAGCATTATAACCAGGAAAGGTACACGTCGGTATCCTCTTTTGTGAAGGAAGGCTATACCACGGCAGAAACCCTGAAAAAATTCAATGAAAAGCTCTCCGGGATGAAATTCCCCCAGGGCTACAGCTATGAGCTGGCCGGCGAGGAAGAACAGAAGGCCGAGACTTTCGGCGGGCTGGGCACCATCATTATCATCACTATTTTCGGTATCCTGGCGGTGCTGATCCTGGAGTTCAGAACCTTCAAATCGTCTTTTATTGTTTTGTCCGTCATTCCGTTGGGTGTGATCGGTGCGGTGGGGATCCTGTTTCTGACCGGAAATACGATGTCGTTTACAGCTGTAGTAGGGATCATAGCACTGGCCGGTATTGAAGTGAAAAACTCCATTTTACTGGTAGACTATACCAATTACCTCCGTAAAGAAGAGAACCTCAGCATTGATGAAGCCATAGAGAAAGCCGGGAAAACGCGATTTATCCCGATCGTTTTAACCACTTTTACTGCTATCGGCGGACTGATGCCCCTGGTACTGGAACATTCGCCGTTATATTCACCACTGGCGCTGGTGATCATCGGCGGGCTGATCTCTTCACTGGTGCTGACGCGTATTGTTACACCGGTGATGTATAAGCTGCTACCCCCTAAAGTGTGACCCGGTTACTCTTACGCTGTGTTCTTTGTGTAAATTTATGACTTTACAAATAGCTCCTGCAATTAATTTCACAAACACAAAGAAGGTTTCACAAAGAACACAGCGCTGTTTTCACAAAGGACACTACGTTTTCAGTGTAAATTTTTACCTTTACGGACGGATTTGACCGTGCGCCTTATGATAAGACGTCTGTTTACAGCTGTATTCTTCTTCTTCTCAGGTGCCGGAGAGCTGGTGGCCCAGAACTCCCTGGGCCTGCCTCATATCATCAACTACAACAATTCCACCTATAAAGGCGGGAGGCAAAACTGGAGTATTGCCCAGGATAAAGACGGCATCCTCTATTTCGGGAACAATGAAGGGCTGCTCACATTTGACGGCCGCTACTGGCAGCTGTATCCCCTGCCTAACGCTACAGTGGTGCGCTCAGTGGCCATTGCCGGTAACGGCACTATCTATGTGGGCGGGCAGGATGAGATCGGTTATTTTACCCCGGATGAGCTGGGCGTGCTTAGCTACCATTCCCTGATTCATCTTCTGCCCGAGTCTGAACGTTCGCTGTCAGATGTCTGGGATATTGAAATACTGGGAGAAAACGTATTTTTCCGGACCACCACCCGTATTCTGCATTATTTTAATGGCCGGATGCGGGTAGATAAAACACCCGCTACCTGGCATTTCCTGGGCAAAGCCGGCGATAAGATTTATGCCCAGAACGGTTCAGAGGGGCTGTTCGTGTATGAAAACCAGTTGTGGAAACCCCTGGCCAATCACCCCTCACTCAAAGAAAATACGGTTTCGTCCATCCTTCCCTACGGCCGGGATACCCTCCTGGTGACGACCCTGAAAGCCGGCCTTTTTCACCTGGTAAAAGACCAGCTGATTCCTTTTAAAACGGAGATTGACGCCCTGCTGCATACCCACCGGGTGTATTGCAGCAAAGACCTGGGCAAGGGGCGGCTGGCCCTGGGCACTACCTCTTCCGGCCTGTTCATTACCGATCACCGCGGACAGTTATCCCAGAAGTTCTCTTACGAGCAGGGCCTGCAGAATAATTATATCCGGGATATTTTTCTTGACCGTGACAATAACCTCTGGCTGGCGCTGGACTACGGGATAGATTATATTTCACTGAACAGCGCTATCCATTATATCTATCCTGATAAAGAGAACCCTGTCAGCAGCTTCGGGGTACGTATTTTCAGACAAAATCTTTACATTGGCACCTCTAACGGGCTCTATTTCAGCCCTGTCATCACAGACGGCAACGGACAGATCCGGCAGTCTGACTCCGGGTTCCGGAAAGTGGCAGGGAGCGACGGGCAGGTATGGGGACTCGGCGAGGCCAATAACCGCCTCCTCATGAGCCATGAAGACGGGGGGTTTGAGGTAAACGAACACTCGGTTATTCCCATCTATAAAGGCACAGGCACCTGGCAGTTCCGGGAAACCTCGCGGGTTCTCCCGGTTAAAAACCTCATTGCAGGTACCTATAACGGTCTGAACCTGCTTTCTTTCTCCGATAACCGCTTTCTCCATGAAGGCCACATCGGTAACTCCTCTGAGTCGCTACGTTTTATTCATTATGACGAACTTACCCGCTCTGTCTGGGCCTCCCACCCTAACCGGGGCATATTCCGCTTCCTGCTTTCTGAAGACCTGAAAAAAGTCAGCCGTGTGGTGGATTATTCTACCGGCAAGGGCCTCCCTTCGGTATTGCATAATTACCTGTTCTATATACGGAATACCCTGCTGGTCACCCACCCGGAAGGGGTTTTTGAATATGACCGGACCAGCGACACCTTCAGGCCGGCGCCGCTTTATGATGCGCTGAAAGGCCAGCCCGTACAGTACATGACAGAAGGCCCCGACGGCAACGTATGGTTTATTACCCACAAAAAGCCGGGAGTACTGGACTTTAAGCGTTCTGCCGGCCGGCCCTCGGTAATTTATTTCCCGGAGCTCAATGCCAAGGTGTTGGGAGGGTTTGAATCAGTTTATATTTATAACGACGAAAACGTTTTTTTCGGTGCGGAAAAAGGGGTCATTGTAGTGAACTACCGCTTCTACCAGGAAAAAAACCGGAAGCCTGACGTACTTCTCCGCGGGGTAAGGGCCATTGATCACCAAAGACAGGAAAAGATATTATTCGGCGGCTACCCGGACACCCGCCCCCAGGAAAAAACCAGCGTGAAATACACGTTTAATTCCTTCCAGTTTATGTTTACAGCTCCGCTGTATGACCAGCATGACAATATTCTGTTCAGCTATATGCTGGAGGGGTCCGACAAAACCTGGTCAGCCTGGAATAACCGGAGCGAAAAAGAATATACCAACCTTCCGGCAGGAAATTACGTGTTTAAGGTGAAATCCCGGAACGGCATCGGAAATGAGTCAAACGTGGTCAGCTATGCATTTACCGTACGTCCCCCCTGGTTTGCCACCACTTTCAGCTATTCCGTTTACCTGATCCTCTTTCTGTTTCTCCTGTATTACCTCCTGTTACTGCAAAACCGGAAATTAAAACAGAAGCATGATCATGAGCTTCATCTTCAGCAGCTGGAACTGCAGAAGAAAGAAAAGGAAGTTATGCAGCTCAGGAATGATAAACTGCAGGCAGATATCAGTTTTAAAGACAAAGAGCTGGCCAATATGACCATGCACCTGGTGCAGCGCGGGGAAATTCTTTCCAAGATCAAGGAAAATGTGGTGGATATTCTCAAAAAACAGGAGCAGAGCTCTACCAAATTTAATTTCAGGCAATTGCTCCGGCTCATTAAAGATGCCGAAAGAACGAATGAAGACTGGGAACAGTTTAACCGTAACTTTAATAACGCCCATGAAGATTTCTTTCTTCTGCTGAAAGAAGAGCACCCCGATCTCACCTCACACGAGCTGCGTTTGTGTGCCCTCTTACGCATGAATCTGCTTTCCAAAGAGATTGCGCAGATCATGCACGTATCTGTAAAAGCCGTAGAGATCAGCCGATACCGTCTTCGTAAAAAACTGAAGCTTGAACCCGATGTAAACCTGCACGATTATCTCTCTCAATACACCCGGAACGGGCTGAAAAAGGCCGGCCCTACCGGTTCAGATGATCCTGAAACCGGAAGCTAGTCCATAAAAGAGCCGGGGTTTGTCCAAAAAAATGTGCTATTAATTCAATTTATTTTCTGACAAAATAACTTTCTGTAGTCCAGAAATTTACAAAATTCCTGTAGAGGTCATGTAGTGCCGATTCCGGCTTAAAATGGCTGAATTTTATTTTTTTGTAGTGGTAAATGTAGATCGCAGAAAAATGGATTTCATGAAAGACGCATCTACTTTTGACTCCATCAAAAATAATTCAAACCAGTATGAGAAACAGAATTTTACATGCATTTGTATTTCTCTGTGTTTGGGCGGTGTCACTGCACGCCACGGCACAGACCTTGCAGGTGAAAGGGCGTATTACCTCTGCTACTGACGGATCACCCCTGCCCGGGGTAACCGTTTCGGTTCAGGGAAGGAATACTGCTACTCTCTCCGATGAGTCGGGCGAATACCGCCTGGATATCCCGGGCACATCCGCCACCTTGCTATTTTCACAGGTGGGAATGGTCCCGAAAGAAGTGATGGTTCGTGCAGGCGGAGTTTACGATATAACGCTTGAAGACGACATGACCGAGCTGGATCAGCTGGTGGTGGTAGGTTACAACACCCAGAAAAAGAGCGTGGTGACCGGTGCCATTACCAGTGTAAAGGCCTCTGACCTGGAGACCATGCCGGTGACCCGCCTGGAGCAGTCGCTGCAGGGAAGAACCTCCGGCCTGACCATTGCCAGTAACTCCGGGCAGCCGGGTTCTTCTGCCACCATCCGTGTGCGCGGATTCACTACGTTCGGCAATAATAACCCCCTGTGGGTGGTAGACGGTGTGGTAGTAGATGCCGGCGGTATCAGCTACCTGAACCAGTCGGATATTGAGTCGATAGAAGTGCTGAAAGATGCCTCCTCCCAGGCTATTTACGGTGCCCGTGCCGCTGCAGGGGTAATCCTGGTCACTACCAAAAAAGGAGCTTCAGGAGGTCTGAAAGTGAATTATAATGCCTTTGCAGGGGTATCTGAGCCGGCCCGTAAATTAAGCCTGCTGAATGCCCGTGAGTACGCCACTTTAAGAAACGAAGCGGCCCTGGCGGCAGGAAATGCCCTGCCGTTCAGTGACCCCTCCGCTTTAGGAGAAGGTACTGACTGGCAGGAAGCCGTGTTCAACCGCAGCGCGTTCCGCCAGAACCATGAGTTCAGCCTCAGCGGCGGAACGGAGAAGTCTACTTTCTACAGCTCTTTCGGGTACCTGTCGCAGGAAGGAGTTATTACCTCTCAGATCTCCAATTACAAGCGGACCAACATCCGTCTGAATTCAGAGCATAAGATCACTTCCTGGCTGAAGGTAGGTCAGAACCTGGGTTATTCCCATGAAAAAAGCCAGGGACTGGGCAATACCAACAGCGAATTCGGAGGCCCGCTTTCTTCTGCCATCAACCTTGACCCGATCACTCCCCTGGTAGAAACTGATCCGGCGGTGATCAATTCATCCGGCCGGCCTTACAGCGCCAATCCTGTAGTAAGAAACGCTGACGGCAACCCTTACGGAATATCCCAGTACGTGACCCAGGAAATGACCAACCCCCTGGCGTATATCCAGACCCGTTTGGGCAATTACGGCTGGTCAGACAATATTGTGGGCAATGTTTACGGGGAGATCACTCCCATTAAAGGCTTGAGAATCCGCTCTACCCTGGGCTCCAAGCTCTCTTACTGGGGAAATGAGAGCTTCTCTCCCATAGCTTACCTGAACGCCGTGAATGTGAGGTCTCAGAACGATTTTACCCGGGGAACCCACCGGGGTTTTGACTGGAACCTGGAAAACACCATCCTCTATACCAAAGATTTCAGCGATCACAGCCTGACATTGCTGCTGGGTCAGGGAGCCTACTACGATAACCGCGCCAGGGGTATATCGGTAACGTATTTTGGCCTGCCCGTAGATAATTTTGATGATGCGTCCCTGAATTATAATATACCGACCGACCAGCGGAACTCTTCCGGTTATGAAAATGCCGGTCATACGGTTTCTTCCCTGTTTGCCCGGGTAAACTATAACTACCAGGAGAAATATATGGTGGAAGCACTGGTCCGCAGAGACGGTTCGTCGCGCTTCGGTTCCAATAATAAATACGGGGTGTTCCCTTCGTTTTCCGTAGGCTGGCTCATGAGCCGGGAGGCCTTCCTTCAGGGAAATGATTATATCAAAATGCTGAAGCTGCGGGGCGGATACGGTGTGGTAGGAAATGATAATATCAATGACTTTGCGTATTTATCTACCATAGGCGGCGGACGGAACTACACCATCGGCCAGACCGACATGTATACCGTAGGTTACAGCCCCAATGCCCCCTCTAACCCTGACCTGAAGTGGGAGCAAACCAGCCAGACCAATATAGGCCTGGAAATGAACCTGCTGCATAAGATCAGCTTAACCTTTGACTGGTTCAATAAAGTAACCACCGGCATTCTGCAGTACCCGAGAATTCCTGCCTACGTAGGGGCCATCGGTAACCCGGCAGCCAATGTGGCCGACATGCGCAACACCGGGGTAGAACTGGAGCTGGGCTATAACAACCGCCTGGGCCAGGTAGACTTCTCGGTAAACGGAAACGTGTCTTACCTGAAAAATGAAGTAACAAACATCGGTGCAGGTGTGAACTTCCTGGACGGAGCCGGTTTCCAGGCCTCCTCTTACAGCATTACCCGTACCATGACCGGCCAGCCCTATAACTCCTTCTACGGGTTCAAAACCCTGGGTATTTTCCAGAACCGGGCGGAGATTGAAGCCTATACCAACAGCGAAGGCACGCTGATTCAGCCTAACGCCCAGCCCGGCGACTTCAAATGGGCAGACCTGGACGGCAACGGAACCATCGATGCTTCTGACCGTACCTTTATCGGCGACCCTACCCCTAACTGGACGTTCGGATTTACGGTTTCTGCCGCCTGGAAAAACTTTGATGCCACGGTGTTCGGACAAGGGGTGGCCGGCAACAAGATATTCCAGGGGCTAAGACGCCTGGATATCAACAATGCCAACTATTCGCGCAAGGCACTGGGAAGATGGACCGGCGAAGGCTCTTCAGATACCTACCCGCGTTTAAGTGATAACGACCCGAACCGGAACTTCACCAATCCTTCGGAATTTTACCTGGAAGACGGCAGCTACCTGCGCTTTAAAACCGTTCAACTGGGATACACCCTTCCTGTTTCCCTGACCCAAAAGATCGGAAGTCAGAAAACGCGCCTCTACGTAATGGCAGAAAACCTGCTGACATTTACCCGTTATTCGGGCTTTGATCCTGAGATCGGTGGCGGAATCATGAGTATTGACCGCGGTATTTACCCGCAGGCTCGCTCCTTCATGTTAGGTTTAAATGTTACATTCTAATCGGTCACAAAAAATGAAAAGATATATCAATCATTTTGCCTTCCTCCTGCTCTTCACCGGGTTAGCGGGGTGCAAAGACAGCTTCCTGGAACTTCAGCCGCGCGGTACGGACCTGGAAAGCAATTATTACAAAAACCGCCAGGAAGCCTATAACGGGCTGGTGGCTATTTATGATGTACTGGGTTACCAGGCCTCCAACTATACCACCAAAATCCTGGCTACTTCTGCAGCCTCTGACGACCACTACGCGGGCGGTGGCGGCTCATCTGACCTGCCTCACCTCCAGGCCTGGTCCAACTACACACTCACCCCGGCGGTGGGTCCGCAGGCCGACCTCTGGTACCGGAACTATATGGGCATCATGCGTGCCAATGTACTGCTTCAGAAGCTTCCGGACGTTCCTATGAGCGACAACGATAAAACGCGCTTTGCAGCAGAGGCCAAATTCCTGAGAGCCTTCTTTTACTTTGACCTGGTACGTTATTTCAAAAATATCCCTTTGATTGATAAGCCGCTCACCGGCGATGAAATCTACCAGACAGAGCAGGCAAGCCCGGCTGATGTGTATGCACTTATTGAAAAAGACCTGGCAGAAGCCGCGGCTGAGCTGCCGGAAAGGCTGGCCATGGAAAGCGAAGCCGGAAGAGCCTCACAGGGTACCGCCAAAGCACTGTTAGGGAAGGTACTTCTGCAGCAGGAGAAATTCACCCAGGCCGCCCAGCAGCTGGCCGATGTAAACGGCGAACCCGGACAAACCAGCCGTTACGGCTACCGGCTGCTGACGCAATACGGTGATCTTTTCAAAGTAGACAACAAGTTTAACAGCGAGTCTGTTCTGGAGCTTTCTTTCACTAATACTTCAGTAGGTGACTGGGGGTGTATCAACTGTACCGAAGGAAATATCCTGAACATCATGATCGGGCCGAGAGGATACAGTGCGGGCGCATCAGGCCCTGACTACGTGTCGGGCTGGGGTTTCCTGCCTTTAACCGAGAGCCTGGTAAGCGCATTACAGGGAGATCCGCGTTATCCGTATACGGTGGTAGATATGAAAAAACTGGAAGCCGAAGGCAAGGCTTCGTACACTCCGGGATACATGGATACCGGTTATTTCCTGGAAAAATACGCCGGCCGGGAGGCTAACCGCTGGAAAGGTGCCGGAACTTTTGAGCTGAACTTCCCTCAGAACATTTATGAGATCCGCCTGGCAGATACTTACCTGATGGAAGCAGAAGCCCTGGTACGGGGCGGAGGAAATACCTCCAGGGCAGCAGCTCTTCTTAACGCGGTAAGGACCAGAGTAGGGCTTCCGGCCGTAGCAGCCACATTTGATAATATCAAAAAAGAAAGGCGCCTGGAACTGGCAGGAGAAGGCCAGCGCTGGTTTGATATTGTACGGTGGGGAGATGCCGCCACTAACCTGTCTGACCGCGGTTTTGTAGCCGGGAAACATGAAGTATTGCCCATTCCGCTCCTGGAGCTGGACAATACCAGGCTGGAACAGAATAAAGAATACGGTGGAACCAAATGAGCAGAAAAATGATACAATATAAAAACACTTTCAGAGCATGCCTGATGAGCGGTATGCTGCTGAGCCTTCTTTCCTGCAAGGTAGAGGGAGATGACCTGACCCTGAACGCTCTTCCGCAGGCTGATTTTGAAGCCACGGAAATTGCTCCGGGTAAAATAAAGCTGATCAATAAAACTTCAGGACCCTCTATAGCCCACTGGACCATTGAGAACAGTGGCCAGAAGTTCCAGGGCAATGAGGTGGAAGTAGGGCTGATATTTGCGGGCTCCTACAATGTAAAGCTTGATGTAGTGGCGCAGGGCGGGATGACCTCAGTAACCAAACCGGTGAATGTAAGCCAGAACGATCCCGACGCCTGCAGCGATACCCGCGCCCTCGGGTTTATTGCCGGCTGCTCCCAGAAAAAATGGAAGCTGAACCCGGAAGCCGGCACCTTTAAAGTAGGACCGGGAATAGATGACGGCAGCTGGTGGGCCAGTGATGCCGGTGTGGTGAAGGACCGTGCCTGCGAATTTAATGATGAATTTACCTTTCATTTCAATTCTGAAGGTACCTTTGTCTATGACAATAAGGGCGATTTTTTTGCCGATGGCTACCTGGGGAACAATACCTCAGGCTGCGAGCCTGAAAGTAATCTCTCCGGTAACCAGGCGCTGTGGAAGTCCGGTTCTTTCCGCTTTTCAGTCAGTGAAGGAACGGGTGCCCGGAAGCTGGGTCAGCTGCAGCTGATCGGTAAAGGAGCTCATATCGGGATAAAAAAAGCACACAACGGGGGCGAAACTACCTCCGGACCCGTAGGTGATGCTGTCGTATATGATATCCTGGAGATGAAAAAGAACGTGGATGGAAAGGGTTATGATCTGCTAAAAGTAGGTGTAAATATAGGTGGCGACGCCTGGTGGACCTTTACCCTGCGCTCATTCTGACCGGTTTAGCTGTCAGCCGTCAGCATTCTGCTAATAGCTGACAGCTAAACCCCAAAAACTCTTATTCTAATGAACATTATGACCTATTTCATGAAAAAGGCCCTGCTGCTTGTGCCCTTATTTATTAACTGTGCACCAACGGAAAACAACAAGCCGAATATTCCGGAGCCTCAACCGCTGGAATATACGTTCAGCAAGACGCCGTCGTGGGCAGACGAGTTTAATTATGAGGGCCTTCCGGACCCTTCCAAGTGGGGCTATGATACCGGCTCCCCTTATAACGGCTGGGGGAATAACGAGCTTCAGTACTATACGGAAGCCCGGAAGGAGAATGTAAACGTTTCAGGCGGCACTTTAAAGATTACCGCACGGAAAGAAAAGATGGAAGGCCTGGAATATACTTCCACCCGGCTGGTGAGCAGGGGGAAAGGCGATTTTCTCTACGGCAGGTTTGAAGTACGGGCCAAAGCCGCCTCAGGCCGCGGTACCTGGCCGGCCGTATGGATGCTGCCTACTGACCGCGCTTACGGCGACTGGCCGAATTCAGGTGAAATTGATATCCTGGAACATGTGGGCTATGATCCCGATGTAGTGCATATCAGTGTTCATACCAAAGACTATCATCATTCCATAGGAACGCAGAAAACCGCTACCCGGAAAATTGAAAATGTAACTACGGATTTCCAGCTCTACCGCATAGACTGGACCCCCGACTACATTAACGGGTATGTGAATGATGTGCGTATTTTCAGCTTTTCCAATGAAAAGAGGGGGTTTTCGGCCTGGCCCTTTGACAAAAAATTTCACTGGCTGATTAACCTGGCCGTAGGAGGCAACTGGGGCGGCCAGCAGGGCATTGATGATGAGGCGTTTCCCGCCCTTTTTGAAGTAGATTACGTACGGGTTTATGATCTGGTACAACCCTGACCATTAAACAGGCTCAGCCCGGGCTGAGCCTGTTTCTCCTTCCTGTATTCCGTTAGTCTGAAGAAATTTCAATAACTTTGAACGATTAATGTCTGAATCATGCTTCAGGAAAAAACGAACGGATATAAAATAATTCTGGGTCTTTCGTGGCTGCTTATCTTATCTCTTGCGCTGGTTAACGGCGGTTACGCTAACGATGACCATTTTACGGTAATTGAGCTGATTGCCCGGTATAATATCCTGCCCAAATCCACCCAATGCTGGCAATGTTATCATCCTAAGCTGTATCACTTCCTGGTAGCAGAAACCTGGAAGTTGCTGGGCATTACCACCCCCTATTATCAGCATATTTCAGCGCAGCTTTTCAGTGCAGTAGCAGGCTGCGGTACAGTTTATCTGTTTATGCGGTTTATACGCCCGCTTCAGTTTCCTGAAACCCTTAAGCTGCTGGTCTTTGCTTTTTTTGCCTTAAACCCGCGCCTGATCGCTATTTCCGGGCAGGCGGCGAATGACGCGCTGATCATCTTCCTGGGAACCGTTAATCTTTATGCGGTTCTTAAGCTGTTCAAAGCCCCTTCCCTGAAATATGCGCTTATCGTAATTGTTTCCCTGGTACTGGGGTCTATGGCCAAGATGAATTTCGGGGTATTTCTTATTGCCACCGTGATCGTTCTGACCGTACTCTCCGTGCTTCACCGGAATTATAGTCTTTCGCTTAAAAAAGGTTATCTCGGAACGGCCCTTTTGGGACTGCTGCTGAGTGCATTCTCCTTTTTGTCTTTTAACGGTTATATCCGCGATTATAAGGAAAACGGCAAGCTGTTTACCTACAATACTCCTACCTATGAGCTGCCTCACCTCTATCATTTAGATATGGTATATCTTCCGGGAATACGCTCGGTGTATTCCGGGTATTTTAAATTTCATTATTTTGACCTGATCCGTAACCCGCATTTGTCTTACACCGGCAAGCTCCGGTTCCAGCACATGCACTCGCATTTTTCGCAGGTATACGGCCACTTCTATTTCCTGGGATTTGATAACTGGCCGGAGCAATGGCGGAACGACAATCGCGTGATCACCTTCATCGGCAAGGTTTCTCTGGCTGTAGGTATTATTCCTACTCTTCTGCTTTTTATAGGTCTCTTTTTACTCCTGAAGAACCTGTTTAAAGGGTGGGAGAACCTCAAACGGGATGAATCGTGGATTTACCTGTTATACATTGCCGGGTTCCTGGGTTTTTCCGTACTCTTTTCCCTTTTCGGCCGAACGTTTGTATTTATGAAAGCCATTTACATCTTCCCCGGCCTGCTGGCCACTGTGGTGCCGTTCCTGCTGGGAAATGCCGTGGTGATAAAACGGAAAGCGGTTAGAACGACACTGTACATATTCTATATCGGTTTATTTGTGCTATATCTGGTGCCTGTGGTTTACCTGATAGCGCAGCTAGGAGAAATGTTGTGAATGAAGATGGCACACAGATTTGCAGGATAAGAATATTCTATATTAAACATGAAGAAATGAAGATTCATGAAGTACTTAACTAACCTTCACTTCTTCATGTTAAAAAACAACTTAACGATTGCTTCATGAAAATCTGCGTCATCTGCGTGCCAATTACCTGTCTTTTACTTCTTCAGATTAAGTAGCAGATTCTGATCCGGCTTACCCACAATAATCGTATTATTAGACCCATACGGGCTTACCCCTTTTTCCGCCCAGGTTCTTTCGGTTTCGGCCCGGTAAAGCTCCAGCATCTTAGGCTGGGAAAGGGCCTCCTTGGTTTTGGCTTCCAGGAGTGCCGCTTCGTAATCGCCCTGAGCACGTGCTACCTTCTCCTTATTTTCTGCCACCGCGCGCTTGGCCCTGTATTCAAACTCTTCCGCTTCCTGGATAGCCTGGGTTTTGCCTTCAATAGACTTTTGGAGGGACTCCGGGGGCAGGATATTGGTACGCAGCTGAGTTACCTCAAAATATCTCCCCACGCGCTTATTCACCTCCAGCCCGATCTGCTGCTCAAAGGCCTCCCGGTGGTTAAAGATAGAATCTACGGCAAAACGGTTTGATACATCGTTTACCCCACCCAGGATAGCCGTTTCCAGCCAGGTGGTCTCCACCGCTTTCAGTCCGCCCTGCTTAAACGTCTGGCGCAATTCCACGAAAAGCTGGTTGGCATTTTCCGGTTTTACCTTATAGTTAAAGGTAGGTTTTATCTTACAGCTGAAGCCTCCCTTTACAATCACCCCCAGCGTCTCGTAATGCACGTTTTTCTGGTCGGTCTCTATTTCATATACCCGCTCAAAATATTTGTTATAAATCTGGAACCCTGACACCAGCTTCACCGAGCCTATGCCCCGGTTATCACCGATCAGCGACTCTTTCAGCCCCACGGCACCCGCATTGATCCTGACCAGGTCATAAGGCTGAAACAGGATGGCAAAAAAAGCCACCACCGTTCCTACCAGGAGCTTGTAATTGACGTTCAGTCGCCGTCCGCCACCGGCATCATACACCCACTGGAAAACCTTTAGCCGTGTGGCAAAATGGATGAACAGCACTACCGTAAAAAGCAGTAAAATAAGAAGGAATGTAAACATAGCTTTATAGTGTTTAGAGAGTGAAAATTCTTGCCTTTTTATCAAAAATAGTCTTTTTTCCAAAATATACAAAGGGTACCTGTTGAGTGGTAAAATAGCTGTACTGCCGGAAGGTATTTCCTGTTAGAAAGAGTTTAAATAAAGCCCAAACAATCCAATTGGGCTATTTTCGTTATTATTTGAACTGCTATCCTGTTGAATAAATATAAAATTTGGTTCAACTTTGGACTCTTGTTTTAAAACAACCTGGTATAATATGACACAAAAGACGCTTTTTGACAAAGTTTGGGACAGTCACGTAATTAAGCATGTAGAAGACGGGCCGGATGTTTTGTTCATCGACCGGCACTTTATCCACGAGGTAACCAGCCCCGTGGCATTCCTCGGATTAGAGAACAGGGGCATAGGTGTTATGTACCCGTACAGGACATTTGCCACTGCCGATCATAACACGCCAACGGTAAACCAGCATTTGCCGGTACAGGACCCGCTTTCAGCTAACCAGCTTAAAGCCCTGGAAAACAACACGGCTAAATACGGAATTTCGCATTGGGGCCTCGGGCATAACAAAAACGGAATTGTACACGTAGTAGGACCGGAAAACGGCATTACCCTTCCGGGAATGACCATTGTGTGTGGTGACTCCCACACTTCCACCCACGGCGCGTTTGGTTGTATTGCCTTTGGCATCGGCACTTCCGAAGTGGAAATGGTACTGGCATCGCAATGTATTATGCAGCCCAAGCCCAAGAAAATGCGTATTACCATTAACGGGAAACTGGGCAAAGGCGTAACACCTAAAGATGTGGTACTCTATATTATCTCCCGGATTTCGGCCTCCGGCGCTACGGGTTATTTTGCCGAATACGCCGGTGAGGTTTTTGAAAACATGAGCATGGAAGGCCGGATGACCGTATGCAATATGTCGATTGAAATGGGTGCCCGCGGCGGAATGATCGCGCCGGACGAAACCACCTTCAACTGGCTCAAAGGCCGTGAAAAAGCACCGAAAGGAGCTGAATGGGACAAATATGTGGAGCAGTGGAAGCAGCTGAAAACGGATGAGGACGCGGAGTTTGACCTGGAGCTGAATTACCCGGCCGAAGACATTGAGCCACAGATTACCTATGGAACTAACCCCGGGCTGGGTATCGGTATCACCCGGAATATCCCGGATCCTTCAGAAGTGAAAGACGGCGAAGCCAGCTATAAAAAATCACTGAACTATATGGGCTTCTCCCACGGTGAAAGCATGCTGGGCAAGGAGGTGGATTACGTGTTCCTGGGAAGCTGTACGAACGGTCGTATCGAAGATTTCCGGGCATTTGCCTCTATTGTGAAGGGACGTAAAAAAGCCGATCACATCACTGCCTGGTTAGTACCGGGCTCGCATATCGTGGAAAAGCAGATCCGTGAGGAGGGTATCTATGATATTCTTACCGAAGCAGGGTTCGAGCTCCGTCAGCCGGGATGTTCTGCCTGCCTGGCCATGAATGACGACAAGATTCCTTCGGGCAAGCTGGCCGTATCTACGTCTAACCGGAACTTTGAAGGCCGGCAGGGACCGAATTCCAGAACCCTGCTGGCATCTCCGCTGGTGGCGGCTGCGGCAGCCATATCGGGAGTAGTAACCGACCCGCGGGAGTTGCTGCAGGACTAGCCCTTCAACAAGCCGGGCCGCGCAGGCTCAGGGTGACAAATCCACCCAAGAATGTAATTTTTCATTTTTAGTTTTTCATTTTTCACTTAACAAATGGCTTACGATAGTTTTAATATATTGACCTCCTCCTGCGTTCCGCTTCCCCTGGAAAACGTAGATACTGACCAGATCATCCCTGCCCGTTTCTTAAAGGCGACCAAACGGGAAGGATTCGGCGATAATCTTTTCCGCGACTGGCGATATAACAGTGACGATACCCCCAAAGAGGATTTTGTTTTAAATAACCCTACCTATTCGGGTAAAATACTGGTGGCAGGCCGGAACTTCGGCTCGGGTTCAAGCCGCGAACACGCCGCCTGGGCTATTTATGACTACGGTTTTCGCTGCGTGATCTCCAGCTTTTTTGCAGATATCTTTAAAGGGAATTCCCTGAACATCGGTATCCTGCCCGTAACAGTAAGCCCTGAGTTTTTAGATAAGATCTTCCGGGCCATTGAAGCAGACCCCGAAACCGGGGTGGAAGTAAACCTTCCGGAACAGAAGGTAACCCTCCTGGTTACCGGAGAAAGCGAAAGCTTCCAGATCAACGGCTATAAAAAGAATAACCTTCTGAACGGTTACGACGATATCGACTACCTGTTATCGCTCAAAGAAGAGATCGGAACTTTCGAAAAAACACGTATCTGAAGGTGAGAAAAATAGAAGTAATGGACACGACACTCCGCGACGGCGAGCAAACCAGCGGGGTGTCTTTTTCCTCTTCCGAAAAATTAACCATAGCGAAGCTCCTCCTCCAGGAAGTGAAGGCAGATCGCCTGGAAGTGGCTTCGGCAAGGGTTTCCGAAGGCGAACTGCAAGCCGTAAAGGCTATCACCGCCTGGGCACAGGAAAACGGGTTCCTGGATAAGATAGAAGTGCTGACCTTTGTAGACGGCCTGGCCTCCATAAAATGGATGGAAGAAGCCGGAGCCCGGGTAATGAACCTGCTGACCAAGGGCTCCATGAATCACCTGACTCACCAGCTGGGCAAAACACCTGAACAGCATTTTGAGGATATTGCGTTTGTGATTTCCGAAGCACAAAAAAGAGACATCACCGTGAATGTTTACCTGGAAGACTGGAGTAACGGTATGCGCAGCTCACGTGATTACGTTTTTAATTTCCTTGATTTCCTGACCAGACAGCCGGTGAAACGGGTGCTGCTGCCGGATACCCTGGGAATCCTCACCCCTGACGAGTCTTACGCTTACCTGCATGAGATTGTGAACCGTTATCCCGGAACTCACTTTGATTTCCACGGGCACAATGATTATGACCTGGCTACCGCCAATGTGCTGAACGCGCTGAAGGCCGGGGTGCACGGAATACACCTGACCGTAAACGGCCTGGGAGAACGCACGGGGAATGCCCCGCTGGCCAGTGTAGTGGCCGTTATCAATGATTTTCTACCGGATGTGACTACTGCTGTGGTAGAAGAGTCGCTGTATTCCATCTCCAAGATCGTGGAGAGCTTTTCAGGAATCCGGATTGCGGAGAACCGGCCCATTGTAGGGGAGAATGTATTTACCCAAACCGCCGGTGTGCATGCTGACGGCGACAAGAAGAAGAACCTGTACGTGAGCGAGCTCAACCCCGAGCGTTTCGGCCGTAAAACTTCGTATGCCTTAGGGAAAACCTCCGGGAAAGCGAATATTGAGAAAAACCTGCAGGAGCTGGGAATCCGGCTGAACGATGAGGATCTGAAGAAAGTGACGGCAAAAATCATTGCCCTGGGCGACCGCAAGGAAACCGTTACCCGGGAAGATCTGCCCTACATCATATCCGATGTGCTGGACCGGAACACCATATCCGAAAACATCAAAATACTGAATTATGTGCTGACACATTCCCGCGGGCTTCAGCCCAGCGCCACCCTGCAGATCCAGATTGCAGAAGAGGTTTTTGAGCAAAATGCCCAGGGCGACGGACAGTATGATGCCTTCATGAATGCGCTCAAAAAAGCGTTAAAAAAGAAAGGAATACAGGTACCTGTACTTTTGGATTACCTGGTACGTATCCCCCCGGGCGGAAAAACCGATGCCCTGTGCGAAACCATCATTACCTGGGACATCAACGGCAAAAGCACCAAAACCCGCGGCCTCGACTCTGACCAGACGGTATCCGCAATAGAGGCTACACAGAAGATGCTGAACCTGATATGATAGTTCCTTAGCCGGCCGTTGGGGCAGCCCCGAAGGGGCGCCATACCCTAACCCGGGCGCAGCCCCGGGAGATAGCAGAATAATAACCAAAAAACATAACCAAAAATGAAAAAACATATACTGGTAGTACCAGGCGACGGCATCGGCCAGGAAGTGACCCGCGTAGGGAAAAAAGTCCTGGAGAAGATCGCAGAAAAATACGGGCATGAATTTACCTACGATGAAGCGCTGATCGGCCATGTGGCTATCGAAGCCACCGGTGATCCCCTGCCGGAGGAAACCCTCACCAAAATGCGGGCCTCAGATGCTATCCTTTTCGGGGCCGTGGGCCACGCCAAGTACGATAATGACCCGAATGCCAAAGTAAGGCCTGAACAAGGGCTCTTAAAGATGCGGAAGGAGCTTGGCCTTTTCGCAAATTTACGCCCAATAAAGCTATTTGACGAACTTTTGGGCTCTTCCAGCATTAAACCGGAGATCCTGAAAGGTTCTGACATTCTCTTTTTCAGGGAGTTAACCGGCGACGTTTACTTCGGTGAGAAAAAACGTACGGAAGATTCGGCTTCTGACCTGATGATTTACCACAAATACGAGGTGGAAAGAATAGCCCGTAAGGCCTTTGATGCCGCCATGACCCGTGGTAAAAAACTGATGTCGGTAGATAAAGCCAACGTACTGGAATCCAGCCGGCTGTGGCGCGAGGTTGTACAGGAGGTTTCCAAAGATTACCCGGAAGTGACGGTAGAGCACCAGTTCATTGATGCCGCTGCCATGCTGCTGATCAAAGACCCGAAACGTTTTGATGTGGTGGTTCTGGGGAACCTTTTCGGTGATATTCTTACCGATGAAGCCTCGCAGATCGCCGGGTCTATGGGAATGCTGGCCTCCGCTTCAGTAGGCGAAAGCACCGGCGTTTACGAGCCTATCCACGGCTCTGCTCACGATATCACCGGTAAAAACCTGGCTAATCCTATGGCTTCGGTACTGTCAGCGGCCCTGCTGCTGGATATTTCTTTCGGACTGAAAGAAGAGTCACAAGCCATCATCAGCGCGGTAGACCAGGTACTGAAAGCCGGGTTCCGCACAGGTGATATTGCGGATGAAAATACTCCGAAAGACAAGATTCTGGGAACAGTGGAAATCGGGGAGGAAATCCTGAAGCGGGTATAGCACGCAGATAACGCAGATGGCCGCAGATTTTTTTAAGATTTTCATTATACTATCTTAATATAAAATCTGCGGCCATCTGCTATATCTGCGTCATCTGCGTGCCATCAGTATCAGAAAGAATCTAACAGCTCTATCTCAAATATCAGAGGCATATAAACCGGCATGCGCCCCCCCCCATCTTCACCATAAGCAATTTTGGATGGTAAAATAGCTACTGCCTTTTCTCCTTTCCGCATCAGCTTGATGGCTTCTGAGAATCCGGGTATTACACCGTTCAGATCAAAGGTGGTTTCCGTAGTACTTTTATTATCAAATGCCACTCCGTTAGCAAACATCCCTTTGTACTTAACTTTTACAGAAGGCCCTTTCGCTAAGCTGTCGGTAGTAGTAGTCAGACGGGAGAACATCAGGCCGGAGTCAGTTACCTGGGTAGCCGTAAATTTAGTCTTCTTTACATAAAATGCAATCTGTTCCGCTTCACTGAGCCGGTTGATTACTTCCACATCCAACACGAGGATGGCATTGTACTCCACCCCTCCTACGGGCTCCTTACCATAACCTAAAGTAGAAGGGATCAGGAACCTGCCCTTACCACCTTTTCCCAGGAAGTTTGCGGCGCATACTGACAACCCCAGAACCCTGCTTGAGGAGTAGCCTCCTTCATAGATTAATATGGAATCAGCCATCGTTTTCGTCTCTACTACCTTGTTTTCCAGGGTTCTGATGGTATACGCTACCCATATCGCCTCATTTTTTGTGTACCGGGTACCGCTATCACCCCTGCTTTCTACCATGGTGTAAACCGGGAAGTAATTTCCCTGGTAATCATACAGTTCTTCTTTTTTTGCCGTAAGACCATTGGCGGTCACATACTCCTCCATGATCTTCTCCTGCTCTTTCCCCAGCATTGTGGTTTCAGAGTCTACAGGATCCTTTAAACAGGATGTCAATCCTACTGCCGCAACAACCGCTAATAAACTTTTTCTTAACATATTTAAACTTAATTATTTACCACTTCAACCACCTCTATATCAAAGACCAGTGGGGTATTAGGCGGAATAGGGCCGGCTCCCTGCTCCCCGTATCCCAGGGCAGAAGGAATAACCACCGTGCTCTTTCCTCCTTTTCTCATCGTTTTTAACGCTATTTCCCACCCCTGTATTACACCGTGAGTACCTACTTTTACGCTGATGGTTTCATCTCCTTTTGAAAAATCAAATTTTTCTCCGTCCATGAACTTCCCTACATATTTTACTTTCACCTCATCTCCGTCTTTGATCAGGTCGCCGGAACCGGGGGCTGTCTGCACATGATAGATGTCACCTTCAGCGGTTTTTTGAGCACCTTTCATATTTTTGGCTACGTAATCCTGTATAATTTTAGGCTCGTTGGCTTTTCTTTCTTCGGCCTCCTTTTTATAGTCTTCCATGCTTTTGATCTCGTGCATTTTCACTATAAACCGGATGTCTGTACCTCCACCGATCTCTGGCGGAACAGGCTGCCCCATCATTTTAAAAAGGGTATCTGCACTGACCAGTACCGTAGTGCTGTCTCCCTCTCCGATGTGGTAAAGGGCGTTTTCAAAAGACCCTTTAAAAAACCCTTTTTGAATCGGAACGGTAAAAGCACTGCCGTCTGCATAAGAACTTTTGATCACCGAGTCTGATGCGGTTTTAATCACCAGGTCAAATTTGATAATGTCTCCGTCTTTTGCCAGTTTCCCTGATTTTCCTTTTTCATGAATCTGCAGCCGGTCGCCGTCTTCGGTAGTGACTACCTTATATTTATTACAGGAGATGATTGCTACCGTAAGAAGTACCAGGGCTGATAATTTTAATTTCATTCTTTTCTTGATTATAATTACGTAACTCGTTTTAATCGGGCTGCTTCAGCAGCTCACTTTTTATTTCGGGGAGCAAAGTTAGGAATTTTTCAACAGTTTCATTCAAAGATAATTGACTTCTCCCGCCGGCTGCATTTTTATGTCCGCCGCCTTCAAAATGTTCCCTTGCAAAATCAGCCACCGACAGGTCATGTACTGACCGGAAAGAGATACGTATCTGTTCTTCTTTTTCAGTAAAGAGTACTGACATCACCGCATTCTGAATGGTGAGGCCCTGGTTCACCAGTCCCTCGGTATCACCGTTTCTTGAATTAAACCGTTTCAGCTCTTCTGATGAAATGGCCATATACGCTACACGGTATTCCGGCAGGTAAATAAGCTTGTTGCTCAGCACATACCCCAGAAACTGTAGTTTTTCATAGGGATTATTATCAAACAGGCTGCGGTGTACCTCTGAAGGGTTAACGCCTTTTTCCAGCAAGGCTGCGGCAATCCGGTGTACCGCCGGAGTAGTAGAGTCGAAACGGAAAGAGCCCGTATCGGTCAGCAGCCCGGTGTAAAGACAAACGGCACCCTGTCGGCAGATATGCTGCGTTTCTCCGAGATCAGTGATCAGGTTAAAAACCAGCTCACAGGTGGAAGAGGCTTTTACATTCCAGTAATAGAGCTCTCCGAAACCTTCCGGCTGCTCATGGTGGTCAATGACCACTTTAAGGGCTGACGCATTCAGTACTGCGTCTTTCATATCTTTGAGCCGGGATACTGACGAGAAATCAAGGCAGAAGACAAGGTCTGCCGCAGAAATATAGGTTTCTGTAACCCCCTCCTGCCATACTTTTACCTCCTGCGCACCGGGCATCCATTTGAGGTATTCAGCGGGTTCAGTGGGGCTGATAAGCGTGATCCGCTTCAGTCCCCGGCTTTCCAGGAAAAACTTCAGCCCCAGTGATGACCCATACGCATCACCGTCAGGGTTCTGGTGAAAAGTGATCACAATAGCCGGATCATTTCCCAGCCTGTCCAGGAATCGGGTGAGCTCAGCAGGGTTACCCGTAAAGAAGGAATGTTCTACCATTCCGCAAATATACGTATGGATTCTCCCACAGAACATGGGGGTTCTGCACAAAAACTACCGTAAACTCAATAATCGCTGAAATAAGCCATCATAAGCAGGGAGCCTGCTGTGCCGTCCATGGTGGGTTCATTGGTGCTGTAGTCGCCCAGGTCATCATGATAGGTAACAAAATTATTCTGCATTTCGGCAAACTCATCAGGGTTCACCAGGTGAATACCTATGAGGTTATTATAAATAGACGCATACACCGGGCCGTCTACCAGCCCCCCGGGGATTTCCATTTTCTTCAGGGCATACAGGCTGGTATGTACTTCCTCCGGGTGTTCACCGTTTTCCGGAATACCGGTAAACATGGAGGTTCCCCAGGGGTTGCGCCCGAACAGCCAGTCGCGTTGCAAGGTCAGGTAGCGGTCGTACTTCGCCCCTGACTTTGTCATCTTCTTATACAAAATAATCTGCGCCACCAGGCTGGTAGCCAGGTTATTGGAGCACCAGATAAAAGGCACCCCGATCTTATAGGGGTTTTTACGGGCCCGCGCCAGGGTGTATTCAATTCCCTCTTCGTAATACGATTCCAGGGTCTTTTGAAACTCTTTGTCTACCAGGCCGTGAAGCACATAATGCCCGAAATTCAGGAAGGGGTAGAGCCGGTAATGATCGGTGGTATCTTTCACGGTCCAGGAGTCGGCCGTATTACTCTTCAAGGCGTATTTTTTGGCCTGTTCCAGGTATTCAGGCTCACGGAAAAGCAGGTACATTTCTGCAGCTCCCCACTCCATGTCGTCATTCCAGGTATCTTCATTGTAGCGGTAGGGCGCACTGTAAGAATTGCCCTGCTGATAGCCTTCCTTTGCCCGTCCCAGGGCATAAACACTTTTAGCAGCTTCTTTGCATCTTTGGGCAAAGGCCTCATCGTATTTCCAGATACGGGCGGCCATGGCAAAAGCCGCGGCACAGCGCCCGGCCAGGTTGGCCAGCCCGGTGGCAGACGACTGATATTTGCTGAGTCCCTGAGGCTGTCCGTTAGCGAAATACGCGGGCCGGAAGCTGTTGGCACCCCACCCGTAATCCGAATTGTCATTGTCAGGCATTTTATATCCTTTATGATCCCGGTCGTCAGCCACCTGATGAATCAGCGAAACAGGCGTGGGATGCATTTTCAGTAGCCAGTCGAGCCCCCATTTGGCCTCGTCGAGGATATCCGGAATGCCGTTAGGAGCCGGGTTGCCCAAAGCATCCACATTATCCCCGAATTTATCAGGATACAGCTCCCAGGTTTTCAGCATATGTGCTGTGGCATAGCTGGAGGTGATCAGGTACTTCAGCTGGTCTCCGGCGTCGTGCCACCCTCCGGTCACATCCACAAAAGTGGTATCTTTTACGGGCCCGTAAAAGCTGTAACCGTCTTTCTGGTGGCAGTAAATCTTCAGCGCCGGGTTATAGCCGCACCTTTGCTGCCGCATAAAGGTCAGCAGTGTTTCCTGGTGGCCGCTATAAGCCGCCTTATGAATGGCGAAAGATGAAGAGCGCTCCCCGCTGCCCGAAGTTTCCAGGTAATACCGCCCCGGCCGGGTGATTCCGGAGAAATCGGCTTCGTAATAATGCTCAAAAACGCCCCAGTTGCCGTGGGTCACTTTTTTAAGCTTCAGAGCGCTTACCGCACGGCCTGTTTCCGCCTCCACTACTTTCACTTTCTGCTTAACGGGTGCTTTGGAAAAAAGAAGGCCCGTTTTGGCCTCTTCCGGCAGGTAGCCCAGCTGGTTAACCCTCAGGTATACTTTTTCCTGAGCGGCAGTCTGAAAAAAAAGGAGGAGTAGAAACAGAGTTCTCATAGTTCACTAAAAATTAAGGCTACCCTTATGAGGTAGCCTTACAAAGATAGTCAAACAGGTTTATACCCGCCACACCCAGCCGTATTTATCCTCTTCCTTACCTGTACGGATGTTATTCAATGATGTTTTAAGAATCTGAGAAACCGAAGCATCTGTTACTTCCGGAAGGGGCAGGTCTTCGCCCTCATAACCCACGGCAGAGAAAGGGGACACCACCACAGCCGTTCCCACACCGAACACTTCGGTTACCGATCCGTTCCGCAGTCCTTCAATAATCTCTTCTACCGATACCCTCCTTTCTTCTACTTCATATCCTTTATCTTTGGCTATCTGCAGAAGGGCCTCGCGGGTGGTGCCTTTGAGAATGGTGGAGCTTACGGCAGGGGTCACAATCTTCCCGTCTTTGACAAAGACCACATTCATGGTACCTGATTCTTCAAAATACTTATGTTCCAGGGCATCTGTCCACAGCAGCTGCGTATAGCCCTCCTCAGCGGCCAGTCTGGCCGGGTACAGGGAAGCCGCATAATTACCGGCGCATTTGGCAAAGCCTACTCCGCCGGGAGCTGCACGGATAAACTCTTTTTCCACCTTTACTTTCGGTGGTTTGGAGTAATACGGTCCCGCCGGGCTCATGATGATCATAAACCGGTAATTCAGGGCCGTACGTACGCCGAGATATTCGTCAGTGGCAAACATAAATGGACGGAGGTACAGTGAATTATCTCCGCCTTTCGGTACCCAGGCGGCATCCAGGCGCAGCAGCTCTTCCAGTCCCCCGATAAAAATCTCTTCCGGAACCGCCGGCATGCTCATGCGCTCAGCAGAAATATTAAACCGCTTAAAGTTTTCCAGCGGCCGGAACATGAACACTTCATCCGCATCCGACTTGAAGGCTTTCATCCCTTCAAATATTGACTGACCGTAATGGATAGATGCCAGGGCCGGGGTAAATTCCATCTTACCGTAGGGAAGGATCTCCGGGGTCTGCCATTCTCCGTTGATATAATCAGCCACCAGCATATGATCGGTAAAAAGGGATCCGAAGACAATATTCTGCGGGTCTAACTGATCTATCCGGCTTTTTTCGGTTTTGGTGATATGAATGTTCAGTGTTTGAGTCGCCATATTAAAATTAGTTTAATGCTTTGCAAGTTACCAATAATATTTTGTTGTTAAAACAATGAAATACAGTTTTATTTAAGGGGTCTGTCGAGGTACATATCCCTGAGATTATTCCGGGGGTTATCAAAGCCCCCTTCCTTATCCAGCGCAGGCAGGGTAAGTGTGGCCGCTTTCCGTGCCGACGCCACAGCAGGCACACCCGTGATTTTCTCCAGCACCACTTTCAGGAGGGTTTCCGAAGGGTCACCGAAAGGCTGAAAGGGAAGTACATTATCTTTTACGGCATAATCAGGGGTAAACCCGGATTTGGTACCGTAATTAGCCTCTCCCAGCGCATTTACGGTCCTTAAAACAATGGGTTGAAGCCCCCATTTCCAGCGATAATTATTTCTTGCATCACTGATGGTGATGGAACCCACATCTTTTCCGTAGGTATTCCCTCCTACCAGGATCACCTCCATAAACGGCTTGAGATTATTGATCACCAGCTCACTGGCCGATGCCGTACCGCCGGAGGTCAGGATAAATACACGGTTCAGGTTGCCCAGGTTATTGGGTTCACTACGCCAGTAACTTTCGTAGGCCGACTCCGGGTCGTTAAAGATCCGTTTGGCATTTTCACTCCATATCTGCTTATTCATCAGGGTCCCCGGCCGGAGGTTTTTGACGATGAGCGAGCTGAGAACTTCCGATGAGCTGATATACCCGCCTCCGTTATATCGCAGATCCAGCACCAGCTCACTCACTCCCTGTGCCTTGAATTCACCAAAAATACTGCGGAGCTCATCATCAAACTGCGAGTTGCCCGTTCCGTTAACCGTAATTCCCGGAATAAATTGCGTATAAACCAGGTAGCCTATTTTCTTATTACCTGTTTCAATAACCCTGTAGAATTGTACAGGGAAATTCTGGATCACGTCTTTCGTTACCGAAATGGTCTTACCCGTAGGTACAAATGCCCCTCCTGTACGTTCAACCATCGTAAATTCCAGGTTCTCCGGATCAAGGATAGTGCGGTAATTCAGGGTATCAATGGTTACTCCGTTAACTTTGGAAATAATATCCCCACGGGTAAGGCCGGCTTTCTCCGCCGGAGAATCTTTGATGGTATACCGTACCGCAAAAACCACTTCTTTGCTCCTGGAAGAGTCTGCCAGGAACGGGGTATAGCTGAATCCGGCAGATTTAGTGACTCCGTTAAGGCTTTTTACCAGTTCTTCGGCATCTTCCTCTATCCATGAAAACCGGTCTGTGGTACCGTACTGGTAGAGGAGCGACTTAAAGTATTCGTCCGGTACTTTTCCCAGGCTGGTATTGGCCTTGGAAGGCATTTTGTCGCCCCAGAAATAGTAGGCGTTCATGTTGTCGTAAATCCAGTTATTGATGGTTGAATTACTCAGCCCGTTATTTGACGGGTGCGGTTCGCCTGTTCCGGTACCGTCGGTACCGTCTTTCATTTTCGAAACTTCCGTCAGCGCCTCACATGAGCTCAACCCCATTGCCGCGGCTAAAAGCACCGGCAGTATCCATCTCCTTCCTGCATACATAATTTCAATCCCGTTTTTCGTCGTAAAAATAAACTCTTTCCGGAATGATAAATTGCGAAACCCCTATTAAAATTTAGTAAACGGAAATTTATCCGGCACTTTACAGCTCCTGCATGCCGGCCAGCTTCCGGTAATACCCGTCTGTTCGATGCATGAGCTCATCGTGTGTTCCTGATTCCACCAGCTTCCCGTTATTAATCACCAGGATGGTATCGGCATTCTGTATGGTGCTCAGGCGATGCGCCACCACCAGGGTGGTCCGGTTCTTCATCAGCGCAGTCAGGGCCTCCTGAACCAGCTTTTCCGACTCGGTATCCAGAGCAGAAGTGGCCTCATCCAGGATCAGGACAGGTGGGTTCTGAACAATGGCCCGGGCAATGGACAAGCGCTGTTTCTGCCCACCCGACAGGCGGCTGCCGCGGTCACCCACATTCGTCTGGTAGCCCTGCGGCTGCGCCAGGATAAAGTCGTGGGCATTAGCGATCTTCGCCGCGCGAATGATCTCCTCTTCCGACACTTCCCGGCCGAAAGAAATATTATTGGCAATGGTATCATTAAACAGCATGGGCTCCTGGGTCACTACTCCCATCCGGCTCCGGAGGCTGTCCTGCTTCAGCTCTTTGATATTGACTCCGTCAATGGTAATGCTTCCTTTGGTCACATCATAAAAACGGATAAGGAGATCGGCCAGGGTAGACTTGCCCCCCCCGGAGGCCCCCACCAAAGCCACGGTATGCCCTTTGGGAATCCTGAAGTTAATGTCTTTCAGAATCTCCCGGTCCGTGTTATAGGAAAAATATACATGATCAAAAACGATCTCCCGGTCAAATTGCATTTCCCGGGTACCTTCCGGTATTTCTACCTGCCGGTCCATCAGCTCCAGGATACGCGCCCCGGCCACTATCCCCCGCTGGGCCTGCCCGAAAGCATTGGAGATATCTTTTGCCGGGCGGGTGATCTGCGAAAACAGGGCAATAAAAGTGATAAAATCAGAGGCTTCGAGGCCACCGGTCTGGTTCAGGATCATGGCTCCCCCGAAATACAGCAATCCGGCCACCGCCGTCACGCCCGAAAATTCCGAGAAAGGGCTGGCCAGCTCCCGTTTCCGGGCATAGCCGTAAACGGCCCGGCGGTACTGTTCATTTTCATTGGAAAACTTGTCAGACACAAACTTCTCCGCCCGGAAGGCCTTCACCACCCGCATGCTTCCGAAGGCCTCTTCCATCACACTGACAATATTGCTCAGCCGCTGCTGGCTGTCGGTAGCGTTGGTTCTCAGCTTTTTAATCATATAGGCCAGGAAACCCGAGATCACGGGCACCAGCAGAAGAGCAAAAAGCGAAAGTTTCCAGGACAGGACCACCAGGGCCACAATAAACGACACCAGGGAGATACTCTCTTTGATCACGGCCGAAAAAGAGCTGGCAATGGAGTTTTCCACTTCCTGAACATCGCCGGTAATACGCGACATCAGCTCTCCTTTTTTTTCATTGGTAAAGAAGCCCAGATGCAGGCCCAGGGTATGTGAAAAAACCCGGTTCCGCAGGTTAGCGATCATGGAGGTTTTAAACTTCTCCAGCACCCGTACACTCAGGTATTTTGCGGCGTTATTGATCAGGCTGGCCACAATAACGGCAAAAACCACAAAACGCAGGGTAGCCAGCTTACCGTTTTCAATGGCATTTACGGCAAAGCCCTTATAAAAATGGCCGACCAGGTCGTACCACTTCGGATCACTTTGCAGAATCTGCTGCATCCTTTCCGGGCTCACCTGGTCAAACAGCACATCCAGCAGGGGTTTCAGCAGGGCCAGATTCAGTACCCCGAACACCCCGGCAATCAGTGAGAAGAAAGCAAAGGGAACGATAAAATTTCTCAGGTTTCCTGCAAAACCCAGTATGCGTAAGTATATCTTCATGTGTAATAGTTACAAGTGCAGGGCGGTTTTAAAAAAATATTGATTAAAAGACTTTTAAACAGCCCATCTACCCTACAAAGGTAGGAAGGATTACCGTAAGATACTTCGCTTATCGGGCTGAACAGGTCATTTTTGCACCTGAACATTTTTGATGGTTTTTTTGTTTCTATGTTAATAACTCATGTTATGCATTTCGAAAAATATATTTAACCACATAGATTTTATATAGAAAGGAGAGATTAGGAAAATTCATTTCCATCACATAGCTATGTGAAACATATTTATATGTCTTAATGAAATCTTTTTTACCTATGTATCTACTGTGGTTTGATAATAGTCCGTAACATCAGTTAATAACCGTTCACCGGAGATACATCCCGTCTCTGCGAATCATTAAACTATGATCTACCTCATCCTCAGTATTATCCTTTCTGTAGGTTTACTGGTTAATTTCCGCCTGTTTCCCCGGTTCGGCATCCGGACTTTTCAGGCCATCGTGTTTAATTACCCCGTGTGCTTCCTGCTGGGGTATCTCCTGATGGATAAAGAAGAAACGTTTGTCCTGGATCTTTCACAGACCTGGACCTGGTACTGCCTGGCACTGGGCCTGGGCTTTATCCTTACGTTTATCCTGAGCGGGACGGCTACCCAGCGGATCGGCATGACGCTCACCTCCCTGGCCAATAACATCTCGCTGGTGATACCCGTGCTGTTCAGCCTCTTTGTGTTCGGCTCGGATTCCATAGCGTTCGGGCCGGTGAATTACCTGGGACTGGCCCTGGGGCTGGTGGCGGTAGGCATTGCCTCCTGGAAAGCCGACGGCGGAACAAGGCAGGCCGGTTTTCTGCAAAGCGGCGGGCTGGCCCTGGCGGTTTTTCTCTTATACGGCATTACCAATACGGCTATTAATTATATCCAGATCCACGTGATCCGGAACAGCCCGGGGGCTATCCCGGTAATGCTGGTGATGGTGCTGGGTGCAGTAATCTCGGGGCTTGCGGTATGGGGATACCAGTGGCTGAGAGGGAAGGAGACATTCCGGGCCCGTAACCTCCTGGCTGCAGTTACCCTGGGGATACCCAATTTCCTCTCTTTTTATTTCCTGATCCTGGCCCTGAACCACTACGGCAGCAGCGGAGCATTTGTTTACCCGCTCTATAATATGGGCGTCATCCTGCTATCCGCCGGAGTATCGCTGATGTTTTTCAGGGAAAAGCTGAGCCGCCTGAACCAGGCCGGCCTCGGATTAGCGCTTCTGGCCATATTGTTTATCTCCTGGAACTCTTTATTTGTTTAAAATCAACTACTTTACGAATTTTTTTAGTAATTTTGTGACCTTTTTGCCTGACCACAGGGTCAGTGCCGTGTATAAAAACAGAAATTATGGCCAATATAGTAGCAATAGTAGGCAGACCGAACGTAGGGAAATCCACCCTGTTTAACCGCTTGATAGAAGAGCGGGTTGCCATTACCGATAACCAGCCGGGGGTTACGCGTGACCGTCATTACGGCAACGCCTTCTGGCTTGATAAGCATTTTACCGTGATCGACACCGGCGGATACGTGGTGGGCTCGGACGACACCTTTGAAGAGGCCATCCGCAGCCAGGTAGAGCTGGCGCTGGAAGAAGCCACGGTAGTTCTTTTCGTGGTAGATGCCAAAGAAGGCCTCACCGAACTGGATGAAGAATTTGCCAATGTGCTTCGCCGGTCTAAAAAACCCCTGTTTGTGGTGGCCAATAAGGCCGAAACCTTTGAAAGGGCTAACCTGACCGCCTCCGAGTTTTACAGCATGGGGCTTCCCGGCGATGTATACCCTATCTCGGCCATTGACGGCTCAGGCACGGGCGACCTCCTGGACAAGGTGATTGAGCACCTGGACGACGACAAGGAAGAAGCCAATGAAGAGGGTGTTCCGCGGATCGCCATCCTGGGGCGTCCCAATGCCGGTAAATCTTCTTTCCTGAATGCCCTGTTGGGCAAAGACCGGAGCATTGTCACTGACATTGCCGGAACCACCCGCGATGCCATTGATACCCGCTACAAAATGTTCGGGAAGGATTTTATCCTGACGGATACTGCCGGGATACGCAAAAAAGCCAAAGTGAATGAAGACCTGGAGTTTTACTCGGTGCTTCGCTCCATCAAGGCCCTCGACAAATCAGACGTGTGTATCATCCTGCTGGATGCCACCCGTGGCCTGGAGGCCCAGGATATCAGCATCATTGCCCAGGCGCATAATGCTAAAAAGGGGATTGTGCTGATGATCAATAAATGGGATGCCGTGGAAAAAGATTCCAAAACAGCCGATGCCCTGAAAAAGGAAATCCTGGAGAGAATAGCCCCCATGAATTATATGCCGGTGGTTTTTGCTTCGGCGCTGAATAAGCAGCGTATTTTCCAGGTAGTGGAAGCTGCTATGGAAGTATACGAAAATAAAACGCAGCAGATTTCTACTTCGCGGCTGAATGATGTGCTTCTGCCTATCATAGAGCGTACCCCCCCGCCTTCCCTTAAAGGCAAAACCGTGAAGATCAAGTATATTGTGCAGCTGCCTACCCCTTCGCCCACCTTTATCTTCTTCTGTAACCTGCCGCAGTACGTGAAGGAATCGTACCAGCGCTTTCTGCAGAACCAGATCCGGGAGCACTTCGGGTTTGAGGGAGTGGTTATTACTACTTTTTTCCGTAAAAAATAAAATATGGCCCGTCATATTCTGCTCATTGAAGGCCCCGATGCCAAAGGACTGATCTACCATGTCAGCGCCGTACTGTTTAATAACAGCTGCAATATTATCAAGCAGACCGAATACGTTAGCCCGGATAAGCGCTTTTACATGCGCACCGAGTTTGAAAACGGCCATCACCTCGACAAAGAGCAAATCCTGGCCGATCTCCGGCAGCGGATCCCCGATGAACAGGTGAAATTCCGCCTGGATTTTCTTAAAAAGAAGAATGTGGTGGTGTTCTGTACCAAAGAGCACCACTGCCTCTCGGAAATCCTGATCCGGTATATGTTTGGCGAGATCAACGCCAATATCCTGGCAGTGATCAGCAATCACAATGTGCTGCAGCCCTTTGTATCCAAGTTCGGAGTGCCTTTCCACTACATTGATGCCGAAGGAAAAAGCCGGGAAGAGCACGAGGCTGCTATCCTGAAAACACTCGATATTTACTCGCCGGAATACCTGGTGCTGGCCAAGTATATGCGTATCCTTTCACCAGAATTTGTAACACACTACCCCGGTAAGATTATTAATATCCATCATTCTTTCTTACCGGCATTTATCGGCGCCAATCCCTACCGGCAGGCACATGACCGCGGTGTAAAGATCATTGGGGCCACCGCTCATTTTGTAAACGATGACCTGGACCAGGGGCCTATCATTGCCCAGGATACCAAAGATGTGGACCACCGTTATTCAGCCTCTGATATGGCGCGTGACGGCCGCGATGTGGAGACCCGCGTGCTGATGAAGGCGCTGCGGCTGGTTTTTGCCGACCGGGTATTTATTTACGATAACCGCACGGTGATTCTATAGCAGGTCTTCTAAACCAAAGAAATACGGTTATCCCCGTCTTCATTCATCTTCATTCCTTCATGTTCAGATAAAATATTCAAACATGAAGGAATGAAGGTAAGTTAAGAATGGTGCTTCTTAAATAAAAAACCCGATGCGCAGCACAAAACGCCCGTCGCCGATAGACTGCCTGTTAATATAGCCTGAATTGGGGGCATTAAGGTTATACAGCACCGAGATAAAGCCTCCACCCTGGGTTCTCATACCGTTCTGGTAAAAACCGGCCCCTATATAGCCCGTGCCGCCCCATTTGTTTTTCGGATTAAGCCCCTGTATTGTAGAGGGGTCCACATCGTAGAAATTATAGGGCGAAGAGTTCATCATTTCATATTCTGCATGGGCAAAGACGGTTCTCCAGATGGCCTGGCGCACAAAAACCTTTGGGCCGATAGAGAGTCCGCCTCCGTAAATTTTATCGGCTCCGTAATACATAATAGAAGCCCCCACACCGGCTACCGTGCCTTTTTCCGTGATATCCCACCCCACCATGGGTGTGGCTTCCAGGTAGAGGGTTCCCCAGAAGCCCAGCCATATATTTCCGCCGTAATGTATTTTGTCTTTCCATTGGGGCCGGGGCTTTTCCAGCTCCACGGGCTCTTCTTCCGGCACCGGCTCAGCGGGTGGAATGATCTGGGCAGCGGCAGACAGGGAAAAGAGGAGCAAAAACAGGATTCTGTACATTACGGTTTATAAATTATTATTGTAAACGGTTTCAAAGATAAAAAATTGGCTCCAAACTTTCTGAAGGTTCCGCTTTTTGAATATATTTGGGATATATAAATCCTTTAAATCAATGGCCCCCGGAAATAAACGCAAAGATATCATCCTGTACCTGTCCCTGATCAGCCTGGCGGCTTATTTTTCCCTTCAGATCATTGAAGTAAAAATATCTCCCGTTCTCCAGAACCTGCTGATCATTTTCCCTTCAGCCGTGGCCGTATTTTATATCAGCCAAAACCTGATCAGGAATAACCTAAAGAGTTATCTTCTGCTTCTCTGCCTCGTATTCGCCGGCCTGAATATCGTTTATCTCCTATACGGTGCCGCCACTCCGGGGCAGAAATACGGAGCTGTCATCACCCTTCTGTCATTTATTCTTTCTTCGGTTTCTATTGGTCTGTCTATTACAAATGAAGGGAAGAGTTAAGCGAGCTCTATTCCCGATTTTCACTTACAGAATATAATTATTATGAAATACTTAAGAATACTGATTATCCTGCTCAATATTTCAGGCATCTTTTATGGGTGCTATCTCTTTTATCAGGAAGGGCCGGGCCGTAATATTTTTTTTGTACTGCTATCCCTGGCGGTGATAAATTTCAGTTATCGTTACCTATACAAAAAGCCTCTTTTTTGAATAAATGCCTATGACACAGATGGTATACTTTGCAGAACGGCGAAACGTTCAGAAACAAAGGCCTTTCCCCGGAAATGATTACCGCCGCTCATCCGATTTAATTTCCCTTTAATCCAAAAGAAGAAATAAATCTGTTCATATTCTGTTTTATTTGTACTTTATTATTCAATTTAAACTTACCAGCAATGAAAAAATTACTGATTGCGCTATTATTTTCCACGCCCGTTTTTGCACAGGATATCACCCCGGAACAGGTGCTGGAAAAATACTTTACGGCCATCGGCGGAAGAGCCAATATGGACAAAGTGAAAGATTTTTACGCCGTTTCTTCTACGGAAGTAATGGGCCAGAGCATGGAAAACATCGAGTCTAAGAAAGCCCCCAATATGTACTCTTCCGTAGTGGATCAAAGCGGTGTGGAGCTGGCAAAAATTGTTTTTGACGGCAAGCAGGCCAAAGTATCCCAAATGGGTAATTCACAGGTACTGGATGAGTCATCCGCCAAAGCCCTGCTGACCCAGGCACTGATCTTTCCTGAAACACTTTACCTCACTGACGACATCAGCCTCACCATCGGAGGAAATGAAAAACACGATAATGAAGATTGTTATGTAATCTCTGTAGCGGGCATTCCCGGAATAACAGCCATAAAAGAATTCTACTCTGTAAACTCCGGCCTGAAAGTGAAACAGGTGGTGGAGGGACCGGCCGGTTCTGCAAATGTACTTTACAAGGAATACAAAGATTTTGAACCGGGTGTGAAATTTGCCACACATGTGGTACAGGAAACCATGGGCATGACCATTGAAAAGAAATTCACTTCTATTAAGCTCAATTCGGCGATTGCTGATTCGGAGTTTAAGATAGACTGAGCGTAGAACGCAGATAACGCAGATTTTTTATGATTTATAGGTCATAAAAAATCTGCGTTCTATTCGCGTTCCAACAAATCATCCACCCGCACAAATCCATAGCCCTTTTTCTTTAATTCCGCGATCAGCTGAGGCAGCTGATGATACAGTTTATCTGTCCGCTCAGGAGCTGTACCGATGTGTAGCAGCAGGATAAACCCGTTCATTCCTTTTTCTCTTTCCTGCTTCCGGATACTCTCCAGGATCACCTCTGAACTGCGGTAGTTGGGCATAGAAGGCGTGGTATAATCCGCGTGCGACAGCGTACCGGAAGTAAAATTGATCAGCTGCAGTCCTTCCTGCTGCGTCCAGGCTGCTATGTCCTCATTATACCATTCGTAGGGCGGCAGGAAATACCTGGCCTTCTTCACTCCTGTTTTCCGCATTTCCCGGTAGTTGTTTCGCAGGTCGGAGAGAAACTCTTCCCGGGTCACCAGCAGGCTGTCGCGCTTCTCCCAAGCGCAGTAGAGCAGGTGACGGTCAGAGTGTGCCCCCAGGTAGTGCCTGTCTTTTTTCAGTGCCCTGGCCAGGGCCGGATAGCTCCGGTAAAAATCGCCTGTAAAGAAGAAAGACGCGGGTGTTTGAGAAGCCTTTAATGCCTGGCGGATCTCTTCACCACCGTCGGCATATTCATGCCCTGTAAAAACCAGGGCTATGGATTTACGGGAGGTATCGCCCCGGACAATTGCCCCCCTGATAAGGGTATGCTGTGCCTGTATACCAGGACAAAACAAGCTGAAAAACACCAGGAAAAGAGCTTTTCTCCACATGTTAAACAATATTTAATAACGTTAAATAACCTTAAAGTACTTAAACCCTCCTTCTTTTTCTGATTCTTATTACCAGTTTTAAACTTAAACAATTGAAATTATGAAAAAGAATGCATTGATGATCGTTTTAGCCGGTTTAGTTTCTTTCGGAGCTTTTGCCCAGGATAAAAAAACCGAACGGCCGGTAAGAACAGGAGAGCGGCCTACCCCGGAGAAAATAGCGGAAAAGCGTACCTCCTACATGAAAGAAAAACTGGCGCTCAGCGATGACCAATACAAAAAAATGTATGAGATCAACCTGTCGGAGGCCCGCAAACACCAGGCGCTGGCCGCTGAAAGACGGGAGAAAATGAAGGCCGAAAGAGCGGAGCTGAAGAAGCAATATGCTGCGGTTCTTACCCCCGAGCAGCTTAAAAAGCTGGAAGAGCGCAAGGGAGAAGGCCGGGAGTTTAAGAGAAAGCCGGGAGCGAAGCATAGCCGGGAAGGGAAAGGCTGAAAAGTGAAAAATGAAAAACTAAAAATGAAAAATTAAGTCCTTCATTTTTCATTTTTAGTTTTTCATTTTTAGTTTAATCCGTCACTTCCACGCTCTTCACCCTCAGTCGTTTCCCATCCAGCAGCTGCGTTATTCCTTCTGCGTCAGAAAAATTCAGCACTCCGCCTTCTTTCCTTATTTTATCCAGGAGGTTCAGGTCAAAATCCTGGATTATCCAGCCAGCCTGCTGATGGGCTCCGGCCTGAAGAATTCCCAGTTCGGGGAAACCTGTATCAGGCGTGGAATAGGCTCCGCAGTAACCATAATTATAATCTACGGCGGGGGTCCACAGGGCCTCTCCCATGGTTTGGGAAACCAGGGTATAGCACTGGTTCTCCAAAGCCCGCGCCCGCGCGCCCACATGCACCCGGGTGGCTCCGCGAATGGTTTCGGTACAGCTGGGCACCAGGATCACCCCGGCACCGGCCCGGGCCAACTCATGCGCCCCTATCCCAAACTCCGAATCATAGCAGATCTGGATGCCAAAGCTGCCTTTGGGAGTCTGAAAGAGGGTGAGTTCAGGCTCTCCGGCAGAAACGCCCCATTCGTTCTTTTCAAAGGGAGTCATAAAAAGCTTGTCCTGGTAACCGGCCAGGCCGGCAGGAGAAAATACATACACCCGGTTAATCATTTTCTCTCCCTGTCTTAAGGGGTAACTGGGCGCCACCACTATCATCCCGTATTTCCGGGCCAGCCGGGCATAGAGCTCCAGGAAAGCGTCATGAAACTGCTCCATAGCCCGGATCTGGGCCATGGCATCCTGCTGCAGCTCACGGCTCAGCAGGCTTACCAGCTCTACCGAGCCGTATTCCGGGAAAAGAGCGATGTCTGCTTCTTTCCCGGCCAGTTCTTTTAACCACCCGTCTACATATGCTTCCCAACCGGAAAGAGAGTCATGGTACTTTATCGGGTAATTGGCAGCCGCTATTCTCATATCTTTTTGAACCAGTATTCCATAGGTTTGGCCGAGGAGCTTTCCTCATCCAGGTCTTTCCACTCAAAATAACTTATCATACCGGCGGCTCTGACATATCCGCGCCGGCCCCAGAATGCATCCAGGGGCTGATAGTCTGCCGGCCGGAGCGGATGGTCAACCGGGCGCCTTACCGCACAGAAGCAAACCGTATCCACGCCGGCGAATGAGGCTGCGTGGGCTTCTCTTTCTTCAAAAAAACGATTCCCCAGTCCCAGGCCGCGATACTCTTTTAAAAGGATACTTTCTCCAAAATAAAAGATACTACGGATATCCACTTCTTTCTGCAGGAACGGCTCCTGTACCTCCGCCGTTTCATCTGTCAGCGGGATGCAGGTGGTAGCTCCTACCATTTCTTCTCCGTCAAAAACAGAAAACAGGAAAGCACCTTCACTGCGGATATAGGTTTCCAGGTATTCTTTTTCGTAGGCAAGACTACCCTCGTACAGGTAGGGGTAATCATGGAAAACACGGATTCTCAGCCCGGCAAGGGCATCCCTTACCGTCCGGATCTCTTCACCGCGAAAGGTCCTGTAACTTAAGCTCCTACCAGGGCTTCCCATAACGGCAGGTTATAGTACGTGGTAATGCGCGTGATCTTCCCTTCTGTTACTTCCAGGAAGGCAGCGGCCGGTAAAACATACTTCTGGCCGGTAGCCTCCGGCAGGCCTTCGTCTGTTTCTTTATATGTTCCGTTCACCACGAATTCTACTGCCACTCTTTTTCCTGACGGCTCACTGAAAAACACCATATCGGAGAGGGTTTCTTCATAACACCTTTCCATATGCTCCTGGAATTTCTTAAAAAGCTCCAGGCCCAGCCGGGGCTCGCCCTGGTTAGGTTCATGCCTTACCTGCTCATCCAGTAGGGCTCTCATGCCTTCCCAGTCTTTCTGGTTAAAACGGGAATAATACGTCTTTACAATTTCAATTGCCTGCATTTTCAGCTTGGTTTAAAACACAAAAATACGAAAAACCGCTTACAGGAGAAGCCGCTTCCTCGTTTTGAAAATTATTCTCCCTGTATTGAAAATTAAGATATTTCACCTATCTTTGGCTACCTGAGCACCAATCACATACCAATAGTTCATGGAGAATTCAGAGAGAAGGGCTTCCTACTTACTGTTGATTGAACCGGAAAAAAAAGTCTCTTTCAGAATTGAAAAGCTGAGAGACACCATTCATAGCGAGGTAAATATGGTCGCTAACCCCTTCTTTAATCCCCACATCACCATTCTTGATTTTCTACAGTATGAAAGCTATGAGTCACGGATTGTGCCCCTGATGAAGAAATTTATTGGCCAGATCAATCCCTTCACCTTACACTTAAACGATTTCGGTTCTTTTGTACATACATTTTATATCCGGGTAAAGCCCGTTCCCAGGGAATTAACCCGTATCATCGCGCGGAAAAATGAGTTGAGAAGCATTGCCCGCACTCCTGTAAATACCCCGGGTACCTATCACCTTACAGTCTTTAAGGACCTGTCGGAAGAAATGGGCCAGGCCATGTGGGAAAAGTGGAAGGAGCGGCGTTTTGAAGACCTTTTCCAGGTGAAAGAATTTGTTTTTCTCCGTAAGCGGGAGCACCAGCGGCACTACCAGGAGGTGGCCCGTTTTCCTCTTTTGGGAAAGGAGGTCCGGCCGGAGTTTGTGCAGGGGAAACTATTTGAATAAGATTGGAACGCGGTTCTCGACTACGCTCGAACTGACAGGAAGCAGCGCCATTTGTCAGTTCGAGCGTAGTCGAGAACCGCCTAATCCAATCCTCCTAAATCAACCCCTTCTTCAAAAGATATTCAGCTATCTGAACCGCGTTCGTAGCTGCCCCTTTGCGCAGGTTATCGGCCACCACCCACAGGTTCAGGGTATTCGGCTGAGACTCATCTCTCCGGATACGTCCTACAAAAACCTCGTCTTTCCCGTGGGCATGCACCGGCATGGGATACACCAGGTTAGCCGGATCATCCTGCACCACCACTCCTTCGGTAGCAGCCAGCAATTCACGTACCGTATCCAGGTCAAAATCATTTTCAAACTCAATATTCACCGATTCCGAGTGTCCGCCGATGGTGGGAATACGCACGGTGGTGGCCGTTACCTTAATACTGTCATCTCCCATGATCTTATTGGTCTCTTTGATCATCTTCATTTCTTCCTTGGTGTACCCGTTTTCCTGGAATACATCAATATGGGGGAGTACGTTCAGGTCAATGGTGTAAGGATATACCTTGGGCACCGACGTATCGCCGGTTCTTTCGGCAAAAAGCTGGTCTACGGCGGCTTTTCCGGTACCGGTCACCGACTGGTAGGTAGAAACCACCACCCGCTTTATCTTGTATTTGTCATGGAGCGGCTTCATTACCACTACCATCTGGATAGTGGAGCAATTGGGATTGGCGATAATCTTATCCTCTGCTGTCAGCACATCCGCATTCACTTCCGGAACCACCAGCTTTTTAGCGGGATCCATGCGCCAGGCAGATGAGTTATCTACCACGGTGATGCCCGCCTCCGCAAATTTGGGGGCTATGGCCAGTGAGGTGCTACCTCCTGCAGAAAAAACAGCCACGTCCGGCTTCCGGGCTATGGCCTCATCATAGCCCACTACGGTGTACTCTTTTCCCTTAAAAGTAATTTTTTTCCCGATGCTTCTTTCCGAAGCTACCGGAATAATTTCAGTGACCGGAAAATTTCTTTCTTCCAGGACTTTCAGGATTTCTCCACCGACCAGACCGGTGGCTCCCACTACTGCTACTTTCATTTTAAAAAATTGATTTTGTTCTCCCCGACCCATGGCAGAGTTTTATAAATCAGAAAGAGAGAGGTCTATTCTCTTTATGCATTTTTTGAGCGGGCAAAAATAAAAAACTTTTTGAATTAATTGCTATATGAAGAGGAAAAGAGGTGGGAGCTTGGGGGAATGGGGATGGTGGGGTAGGATTTAAATATGTGCCCTTCGACAGGCCGGGCCGCGTAGGCTCAGGGTGGCAGTGGCTACCCTGAGCCTACGCGGCCCGGCCTGTCGAAGGGCACGTTTTGTTTTATACTCTCTTATCTTACTCTTCTATCTTATCATACCCCCCGTTATTCAGAACCGAGTTACTCCGTCCGTAAAGGAAATACACCAGGAAGCCCAGGGTTAGCCATCCCATAGCCATATAAATGGCTGAACGCTCCAGGTTCATGATCAGGTAAATGTTAGTGGCAATACCCAGTGTGGCAATCACAGGGAGAACAGGCGTTTTGAACCCTCTTTTCAGATCAGGTTCGGTATAACGCAGTCTCCATACCGCAAAACACACCATAGAAAACGCAAACAAGGTACCGAAGCTACACATATGCACCAGCGTACTAATAGGAGTGGAAGCGGCTACAAAAGCCACGATAAGTCCGATAATTACCGTATTTTTTACCGGTGTTTTGGTAGTAGGGTTGATATCTTTGAATATGGGAGGGAGAAGGCCGTCTTTCGCCATTCCCATAAAGATTCTTGACTGACCCAGCATCATCACCAGCATTACGGAGATCAGCCCTACAGTTGCAGCTACGGTAATCAGGATCACCGCCCAGGTCATGCCGGTAGCATGTTCAAAAGCAATGGCCACAGGTGCGGTCAGGCCGTCAGGAATAGTTCCGAACTCCCGGAAGTTCATCATACCGGTTAACACAACAGACATCAGGATATAAAGGGCGGTACAGATCAGGAGGGAGGCAATAATAGCGAAAGGAATATCTTTCTTGGGATTGATGGCTTCTGCCGCCTGGGTAGAAACCGCATCAAAGCCTATGTAGGCAAAAAACACGGCGGAGGCTCCCATAATAATCCCTTTAAAGCCATAGGCCACTTCGGGCTCACCGTGCGGCCCGATGATGGTGGTTTCTTCAGGAATAAACGGGGTCAGGTTATCAAAATTAATATAAAATGCCCCTACCAGGATAATGAAAAGCACCACAGAGGTTTTAAGGATCACAATCAGGTTATTGGTACTGGCTGCTTCTTTGGTGCCTTTGGCCAGAATAAAGGTAACGACCAAGACGATCAGGAAAGCCGGCAAATTAAATGCAAACCCTTCACCCGTATAAGAAATAGGATCGGTCACCAGGTTTTCGGGAATATACAACCCGAACAGCTTAAGCATCTTATTAAAGTAGCCTGACCAGCTTACCGCTACCGTCATGGCTCCCATCATATACTCCAGCACCAGGCCCCAGCCTATCAGCCAGGCAAAAACCTCTCCCACGGTACCGTAGGCATAGGCGTACGCCGAACCTTCTACCGGCAGCATGGACGCAAATTCAGCATAACAAAGAGCAGCAAAAATACACGCGATACCCGCCACTACAAAAGACAACGCCAGGGCAGGCCCTGCGTGATAATAAGCGGCTGTACCTGTCAATACGAATATCCCGCCGCCGATAATGGCTCCAATTCCGATAGCCGTTAAACTCCATTTACCCAGCACCCTCTTTAAGGTGCTTTTCTTCATGTCTGCCTCATAGGCACTTATCGGTTTGGTTCGCCATATACTTTTTTCCATATCAATAATTTTAGGATTGAATTTTTTTCTGGCGCAATTTAAAATAAAATCCCATGAAATTCCTAACAATCATAGGGTTTATTGGGCCGGCAGACACTTATTCAAAATAATTTATTATCTCCCCCCTTCTTTACGGACCTGCCGGTATCTTTTCACGGCAAAATCCTGTAAAATACGGTAAGCAAACGGCATTTCATCACTGATCACCCCTCCGAAAATGGCAGAATCAAACATTTTCAGGGCAGATTCAAGTCGTTCATTTTCATACAGTTTCCCCAGCTCTGAGGTAGACATGGTAGAAACCGGCTCTTTTTCCAGCTCTTCCAGGTAAATCTTCCACTCCTTTAAAGCCCTCTCATTATTACCTATGCTACCCGGTGCCATGGCCAGCTTCCTGAAGTCGGCCAGGAAACGCTGATGATTGCGGTCAAACTTCCACAAATGGTATTTTTTCCGGATCCAGTCGCCGAAAAACGCAAAAACCAGGAAGCCCAGCAGCAGGATACCAAGCACATAGTAGCTTATTTTGGGAAGATTAAGCTCTTTCCTGACGTGAAACACATTTACCGTTTCCTTTACCTCAGGCCGCCGGATATTCTCTGCCGTAATACTGGGCTTCAGATAGACCCGGGCGGAATCGGCATAGATCATTTCACCCGAGCGGAGGTCTTTGATGTAAGGCTGCACAAAAAGAACCGAATCCAGCTGGTAGGTAACCAGTGTATAGATCACGCTGTCGATACTCTGGCCTTCTGACGTACGGGTTTCAAAGAGTTCGGAAGACACATAGCGGAAAGGAGAGAAATCAAAGCTTGAATCAGGGAAAACAATATCTGACTTCCCGGGATGCAGGTAAGACATAGCCATCCTGATCTCGCGGCCTATAATTACCGAATCTTCAAAAAAGACCGCTTTGGGTTTTTGCGCCGTGGCTGCAAAAGTCCATAAACTGAATATTAGCCCCCATCCCTTCATTTTCTTACCCGGAATAACTGGATTAAACGGGCCACATAATCGGAACCTGATTCTATATCAAGGTAATTGGCCCGGTTTTGTACACAAAATTTCTGCAGCTTCTGCCGGTTTTCTTCAAAGGTTTCGCGAAGCTCCCGCTTAAAGCTTCCCGAGTTGGTATTCACCCATACCACGTTACCGCTCTCCTTATCCATCACCGGGATAATCCCCAGGTCAGGAAGCTCGATTTCTCTTTTATCATATACATGCAAAACTACCAGGTCATGCTTGCGGGCCAGGGCTTTAAGGTTATGTTCGTAACGCGTATCCAGGAAATCCGATATCAGGATGACCACACTCTTTTTCTTGAGAATATTCAGTGTAAAAGAAATGGCGGCTGACAGGTCGGTTTTTAAAGATGACGACACCAGCTTGTACACCCTTGATATAATATTGTAGGCCTGTTTCATCCCGGCATCCGGCTTGACATAGGCTTCCTTTTCATCCGAAAAGCAGTAAACTCCTACCTGGCTGGTCTCTTTAACAGCGGCAAGGGTAAGCACGCCGCAGAGTTCGCGGGCAGTATCCAGCTTCACGTTCCCCTGCTTGCCCACCTCCTGTGAACCGCTCACATCCAGCATAAAAAATACGGTCTGCTCTTTCTCTTCTTTAAAGATTTTAACGTAGGTTCCCTGGCCTTTGGCAGAAGCCACCCAGTCTATGGCCCGCACGTCATCCCCATACTGGTAGGTTCTCAGGTCACTGAACTCCAGCCCCGTTCCTTTAAATATCGAACTGAAGTTACCGTTCAGGTGGGAATTCACCGCCTTACGGATCTTTATTTCATACTTATTGAGCCTGTTTATTATTTCTTTCAAACCTTTTAAGGAATATTAAGTAAAATCAAAACGGCAGTTTACGTAAATTTGCCTCCATCAAACTGCCTCCCGTTGAAAAACATTGGTATAAAAATAGCAATAATTTTACTAACTTTGGTCTGTAGCTGTAATTCAGACAGCAGAAACCGGCTTTCGGAAAAGGAGATGGCGGCGGTCATTAAAGACCTCAAATTACTGGAGAGTAAAGTAGATCACTTTTATCTCCGGAGCCCCGACTCCTCCAAAGCCGCCTACCGCTATCTTCAGCACCAGGTCTTCAAAAAGCATAAAACGGATTCCGCCGCGTATTATGAAAGCTATGATTATTATTTATCCCATAAAAAACAACTGCTGAAAATCCTGGAAGATGCCGGCAAGCTGCTGGAAAACTCCGGGGAAGAAGGCCCGTTACTACAAAGACCCTTACCGAAATGAAAAATCTTGTCATCATCCCCACCTACAATGAATGTGAAAATATTGAAGCTATTATCCGGAAAGTCTTCGGGTTACCGGAAGCATTTCAGATTCTTATCGTAGACGACGGTTCTCCCGACGGCACAGCACAGATCGTAAAAAAACTGCAGGATGAGTTTCCCGTTCTTCACCTGGAAGAGAGAAAAGGAAAACTGGGCCTGGGTACTGCTTATATCCATGGTTTTAAATGGGCCCTGGAGCGGAAATTCGATTATATTTTCGAGATGGACGCCGATTTTTCGCACAACCCGGAAGACCTGGTCCGGCTGCTGGGAGCCTGCCGGGATAAGGGGTATGACGTAGCCATCGGATCGCGGTATATCAAAGGCGTAAATGTGATCAACTGGCCCATGAGCCGGGTGCTGATGTCTTATTTTGCCGGAATTTACGTACGTACCATCACCGGAATGCCCATTATGGATCCTACCGGCGGCTTTATCTGCTATTCCCGGGAAGTGCTTTCGGTTATCCCCTTGCATAAGATCCGGTTTGTGGGATATGCTTTCCAGATTGAAATGAAATTTAATGCCTATCTTTATAAATTCAGGATCATTGAGGTTCCGATTGTTTTTACCGACCGTACCAAAGGGCAGTCTAAAATGTCTACCAAAATCTTTAAGGAGGCGGTTTTCGGAGTGGTGATGATGAAGATATGGAGCCTGTTCAAATCGTTTAAACGTTAAAATAGCGGTGAGCTATGAGCTGTGAGCCATGAGAAATTACCAGTCCGCACAATCGGCGCGCTGATAAATACAGGCTCTTAGCTCAAAGCTCATGGCTCTTAGCTAATTATTATGAAAATCAAAGAAGAAGACCTTTTAGCTTTTATTCATAATGCCCTGGAAGAAGATGTGCGGGAAGGCGACCATACCTCGCTGTCTACCGTGCCTGAAGGTGCTATGGGCAAGGCCCGCCTGCTGGTAAAAGATACGGGGATCCTGGCTGGAGTGGAACTGGCGGAACTTATTTTTAAGACCGTAGATCCGAGGCTGAAAACAGAGGTATTGATGAACGACGGCGACTCCATACAGCCGGGCGACATTGCCATGTATGTGGAAGGCCCCGATCGCTCTATTCTGACGGCCGAACGCCTGGTACTGAACTGTATGCAGCGCATGAGCGGAATTGCCACGGTCACGCGCTCCATTGTGAATCAGCTGGAAGGCACCCGCTGTAAAGTACTGGATACCCGGAAAACCACTCCGGGAATCCGTTTACTGGAGAAATGGGCCGTTAAGATCGGGGGCGGGGTCAATCACCGTTTCGGGCTCTTTGATATGATACTCATCAAAGACAATCATGCGGATTATGCCGGAGGTATAAAAAATGCGCTGACGGCCGCACAGAAATATGTAAAAGATCAGGGCCTGGATATCCCTATAGAAATAGAGGTAAGAAACCTGGACGAGCTGAAAGAAGTACTGGAAACAGGGGGCGTGGTCCGGATCATGCTGGATAATTTCAGCTATGAGCAGATCCGTGAGGCCCTGAAGATTATTGACGGGCGGTACCCGGTAGAAGCCTCAGGGGGTATTACGCCTGAAAATGTGAGAGAGTATGCCGAAACCGGGGTAGATTATGTATCTATGGGATACCTGACCCACTCCGTGAAAAGCCTGGATCTGAGCCTGAAGGCAATGAAATAAATAAAGGCCGCATGAGCGGCCCTTACGATTATATCATCAACGAATCTCTTCTTCGCATTTTCCCTGCCGGGATACCAAACATCATTTTAAAACGCCGGCAGAAATAGGCAGTATCTTTATACCCTACCTCTCCCCCAATAGCACGAATGCTCTTTTTGGTGGTTCTCAGCAGGTTTACGGCTTCTTCCATCCGCTGGTATTCAATATAATCCTGGGGGTTAATGCCGGTCAGGATTTTGAAATACTGGCCTACGTAATCTTCCGAAACATTGGCTACATTGGCCAACTGCTTGTTAGAAAGATCACCTGCGAGGTTATTTTTGATATAGGTAAAGATATCTATGAGACGCGGGTCTTTAAAGTAGGTGCTGTTTGTAGCCAGCTGCTCCACAAAAAGCTGATTTCTCAAAATATGACGCACCAGCTCAATGACTGCCTCTTCGGTTTTGATAGAGATCACCCGGCCTCTGCCAGCCTGATCCGTAAAATCTTCCATCAGGATTTCTTTTATCAGCTGCGCCAGTTTGGCATTCTGAGGAATAAAGAAAGGCGGAATATCCAGTGATGAAAAGAAGTTCACGGAGTCAAACACCTTGGCCTCAAACGCCACCAGTCCGAAAGAGTTTTTCACAATACCGATTTCGTTCGGATCCGTCATAGGCTCAAAGTACGCGTCACGTTGCGTCATGAACTCTTCATAGGAAACAGGCTTGGCCTCTCCTGACCCGTAAGTAATGGTACAGGGCTTCCCCCCCGGTATAAAAAGGATATCCCCGGGCTTTACTTTTTCATCTATTCCTTCAATCTGAACATCCCCGTTATATAAAACCAAAAGGGTGTTCTCCACATCGTAAAAATTCCTGATCTTTATAGGCTGCAGAATATTGATATGCCTTGCCTTTCCGAATTTAACACCTAAGGATTCAATTATTTTGTTATAATCTTCCATATTCCTGTTTTAAGTATATAGTAGCAAACGGGTCAGCGCTATCGTTTAAAATCCCGTAAAAATAGTACAATCTATCGGCTTATATTCACAATTCCCTGATAAAAAATTGTTTCTCCGGGAAATTGATAAAATAAAATTTGCCTTCACCTTTATTTTTTTCAAAAAACTTTCAGAATCTCCCGGGCTATCACCAGCTTCTGTATCTCCGAGGTCCCCTCATAAATCTGTGTGATCTTGGCGTCACGCATCATACGCTCCACATGATACTCCCGCACGTAACCGTACCCTCCGTGAATCTGCACGGCCTCCGTGGTGGCCCACATGGCCACTTCCGAAGCATATAATTTGGCCATAGCTGCAGATTCCACGTAATCCTGCCCCTGGTCTTTATCACGGGCGGCTTTATACACCATCCAGCGGGCGGCACTGATCCGGGTCTTCATCTCTGCCAGCTTGAATTGTATGGCCTGGTGTTCAGCAATGGGCTTCCCGAAGGCCTTCCGCTCCTTTGCATAGTTTACGGAAAGCTCAAAAGCCCCGGCAGCAATGCCCAGGGCCTGTGCGGCAATACCGATCCGGCCGCCGTTAAGGGTAGACATAGCAAACTTAAACCCGAACCCGTCAGCTCCGATGCGGTTTTCTTTGGGTACCACCACATCATTAAAATTCAGAGAATGTGTGTCAGAGGCCCGGATTCCCATCTTGTCTTCCTTTTTCCCGACCTCAAACCCCTTTTGTCCTTTCTCTACGATCAGCGCATTGATTCCCTTATGCTTCAACCCCGGATCGGTCTGGGCAATTACGAGGTAGATATCGGCTGAACCGCCGTTGGTAATCCAGTTTTTAATCCCGTTTACCAGGTAGTGGTCGCCCTTATCTTCTGCAGTGGTCCGCTGCGAGGTAGCATCAGACCCGGCTTCCGGCTCCGACAGGCAAAAGGCGCCCAGCTTTTCTCCCGAAGCCAGGGGTTTCAGGTATTTTTCTTTCTGTTCTTCCGTGCCGTACTTCTCCAACCCGTAACATACCAGGGAGTTATTCACCGACATCACCACGGCTACCGAGGCGTCTACTTTTGCCACTTCTTCCATGGCCAGCACGTAACTTAGCGTATCCAGTCCGCTACCGCCATAGGCCGGGTCTGCCATCATTCCCATAAAGCCCAGCTCACCCAGCTTTCTGACCTCTTCCCGGGGAAACCGGCACTCAATGTCCCGCTCAATAACCCCCGGCAGTAAAACGGTCTGTGCAAAGTCGCGTGCAGCGTCTCTTATGCTGCTATGCTCTTCTGATAGATTAAAATTAACTCCTGTATCAATGCTCATTCAATAGAAAATAAGAATAAAGTTATGGCTCGGCTCAAAAAAATCCAATTATTTCAACGCTTTTGGCAGAAAAATATTATGCAAGCCGAGTATTTTCAGGAAAATCCGGGAAAAAACAGGAGGGAAAACGGCCTTACCGGCTTTCTATCATAGAGAAATAGCGGCTCAAAAAGCTTTCCGAAGCGGGAATTACCCATGAATTGTTCAACTCCCGCACCGTGTTCACCTGCAGGTTGACCACCGGGGTATCCGGCTGGATGATCCCGCCTGAAACCTGTTTTTTTGCCTCAAAAACCGAAAAGAATTTCAGCTTCTCATCTTCAAAATATCCAATTGACCGGTCGAAAAAATCCAGCCCGGTATTTTTGCCCAGCTCCTGCAGCCAGCCCGTAGATGAATCAATTGAACAGCCGGAGGGTTGCTGAAAGTCGGTGTCGGCCGCTATCAGGACCATACGGTTAAAACGTATCTGAACCGATCCCCGCATAGGCATTCCGTGGGTGACCCAGGTATTCACTTCTGCTTTCAGGAAGTCAAGTACTGCGGCCTGTTCGGCTTCTCTCATATCCCGGTTTGCCTGGTATACCCATACCCTGGCACTTTCCGGTAAATCATTGAATTCAACAAACATGGTATTCTGTTTTACCCTTAAACAAGGGGCGGGGCAAAAAAATTCTTTTTCCGGCGGCGAACCGCGTTCTGCCTTCAGCTATCCGCAGTCAGCCGGGCGGCTGGAGGCGCACCTCAGGGTGTCCCCAATTTCTGAAAGTGGTTTGCCACCCGGCTGATAGCTCATGGCTATTTCATATTTTTTCTGTAATTCTGTCGGAGTGAAGGCGCAATTTTGTGTCATTTTGTCATTTTATCCCAGGAGGCGAATTCGTTTTTGTGCCATTTTGTCTTCTTTTTGGAATTGGTACCGGGTTTGATCAGGATGAGGTAAACTAAAAATTAATAAATTATGAAAACGCTGGTAAGAAACTACGATTCATTGTTCAACGAGTTTTTCAATAACTCTTACAGTTCTGTACTGAGCCCTTCGGCCAATATAAAAGAGACCGATGAGGCCTATGCCATCGAACTGGCCATTCCCGGCTTTACCAAAGATAACTTCAAAATTGAGGTTCGTGACAGGGTGCTCGAGGTATCTTCTGTATCCGAATCAGAGAATGAAGAGAAAAAGGAAAACTATATCCGGAAAGAATTCAGCTACAGCTCTTTCAACCGGACTTTCCGTTTGCCCAGAACCGTGGATGTGGATAAGATAGCAGCCACCTATGAAAACGGTGTTCTGACCCTGGATCTTCCTAAAAAAGAAGAAGCGAAGGTGAAAGAACCGCGGTTGATCTCGGTGAACTGAAGAACCGGAACGCAGATGACGCAGATTTAGCAGATTATCGCAGATTTTTATGATTTACATAATTAAATCATAAAAATCTGCGTCATCTGCGTTCCAATCCGGCCTGATACGTTAAAATTTGTTAAGAACATTTGACCCTAATAAATTTTCTGTGATAGATTTGCGTTACATAAAAGTATGTTTTCCTTAATTACCCAAGGATACATTCACAGCCTGTAAAAAGAAGTATAACGTATTTACAATTATGAAATTAAGCAATAACCTTAAGACCGTAGTATTAGCGGTGTTGTCTACCCTGGTGACCCTGTTTGGGGTACGGGCCTTCACCAAACTCGGAGGAAACGAAGTAATATTTAAAAGTGCCGACGGGAAAACCGGCGACAGCATGGTGTCATTCACCAACCTTCCTGCCGGAAAGCCGGGCGACTTTACCTTTGCGGCCGAGGCATCAGCGCCATCGGTAGTGCATATCAAGGCCATCACCACCCGCCAGTACAGCAACCGCCGGCCCAACTCTATTTTTGAGCAGTTTTTCGGCTTTGACGAAGAATCTTTCGGCGCCCCGCGCCAGCAGAACCAGGAGTCTTCCGGATCCGGCGTAATCATTTCTGATGACGGGTATATTGTTACCAATAATCATGTGATTGAAGGCACTACTTCCCTGGAAGTAATCACTTTCAACAAAAAATCCTATACGGCCAAAGTCATCGGAAGCGATCCTTCAACAGATATTGCAGTGATTAAAATTGAGGAGAAAAACCTGCCGGCCATTACCTTCGGCAACTCAGACGAGGTGAAGATCGGCGAATGGGTTCTGGCCGTGGGTAACCCCTTTAACCTGGAATCTACCGTTACAGCCGGCATTATTTCGGCCATCGGGCGGAACATCAACATCCTGGGCAGAAACCAGCGCCGTAATCCTTTCAGCAGGGAGTCAGAAGACCAGCCCGCTATCAACCCCATTGAGTCATTCATCCAGACAGATGCTGCGGTTAACCCCGGCAACAGTGGTGGTGCGCTGGTGAACCTGAACGGCCACCTGATCGGGATCAATACGGCTATTGCTTCTCCTAATGGCGCTTATGCCGGATATGCTTTTGCCGTTCCTTCCGGAATTGTAAAGAAAGTATCTGCCGACATCATCAAATACGGTGACGTTCAGCGGGGCTACGTGGGCATTGAACCGGTGGAACTCAACAGCAAAAACGCCAAAGAGTTTAACGTAAGCCAGGAGCAGGGCATTTATGTGAATGCGGTTCCCGACAATGGAGCTGCCAAAGCCGCCGGTGTGAAGAAAGGGGATGTGATCACCAAAGCTGACGGTGTGGATATCCGTTCAGAAGCCAAGTTCCGCGAGCTGATCGGCCGCAAACGCCCGGGCGAGAAAGTAAACCTGACCATCGACCGGAACGGTTCCGTGAAAAACATTACCGTTACACTGAGAAATAATGCCGGTGGTGAAGACCTGATCAAAAAAGATCCGGAATCTACTACCGCCTTTGGTAAAATGGGTATGGACCTGGAAGACCTCAGCGCTGCTGACCTGAAAAATTTCAATATTCGTAACGGTGTACGGATCAAGGGAATCCGCGACGGCGGACTGCTTTCGGAAAATACGAATTTTGAAAAAGGGTTTATTATTACTTCGGTGAGAAACCAGCAGGTAAAATCAGCTAAAGAAGTAAAAGATATTATCAATACGACCTTCCAGAACGGAGAAGAGGGTGTGCTGATCTGCGGGTTCTATCCGGGCGGTGGCAGAGGCTGCGAGGGTATTCCAATCCGGTAAGGGGTATTACAGTTGGAACGCAGATGACGCAGATTTTTATGATTTTATATATTTATACGTGTTATATTTATAAATCATAAAAATCTGCGTCATCTGCGTTCCGTTTTTATTCTATGAAAAAACTCTCCCTGCGAACCTTCGGCATAATCACCCTGCTCCTCCAGCTGGTGTTGTTCCGGTTTCTGCGCACCCAAACGCAGTGGATAGAGACCGTATTTATCCCTCAAATTTTTTACCCTCTCTCGGGCCTTCTTCGCCGGATCACCTCATGGGTTCCCTTTTCTGCAGGGCTGGTATTCATCTATCTCCTGGCCGGGGTATTGCTTGTCCTCCTCATCCAAACTATCCGGAAGATGATCCGGGGAGAAAAATCACTTAAAGATGTGCTTCTCTCCCTGCTGGCCTGGAGCTCTCCCGTTTTCCTTTTTTACATGGTTACCTGGGGGCTGCTTTATTACCGCCAGCCGGTCAGCACCCTGCTGGAATATGACACCTCTCCCCCTACCGCAGAAGAATTGCGGGCACTGTGCGAGGAGCTGGTGGAACGCACTAACCTCACCCGCAGTAAACTGACCGACAGTTCCGTTTATGAGGCCAGCCCGGCTGGTCTTCTGCAAAAAGCTCCGCAGGCTTATCTTGACATCGCCCTGCCCTTCCTGAAATATCACACCCCTTCTATTAAGCTGGCTACAGGCAGCGGGCTCCTGGCCACCCTGGGCACCAGCGGTATCTATACCTTCTGGAGCGGAGAGGCCAATGTAAACCGGGTGAACACACCTCCTGATCTGCCCGGAGTTACCCTGCATGAAATGGCTCACCAGATGGGTTTTGCTTCAGAAGATGAGGCCAGCTATATTGCCTGGCTGGCAGGCAAAGACTATGAGGACCCCCTCTTTCAATATTCTGCCTGCTACAACGTGGTATGGCGGTCTCTGAGAAGGCTTTGGAACGTAGACAGCACCTATGCCCAAACCCTTTACAGCCGGCTGGATTCTGCGGTATACCGGGATGCCGAGATAGATAATGCCCGCTGGGCGCCCTACCGTAACCGGATGCAGAAATACGTAATTTCTCCTTTTTACAATCTTTTTCTGAAAGCCAATGGCCGTGAATACGGCATTATGTCGTATGACCGGGTAGTGGATCTGATTATTTATGAGCGGCGGAAATCAGATTCCGTTTTCCTGGGCGTAGCAGATTAACTCTGAGGTATTGGGTACTCCTAACTTATAATGAATTCTGTGTTAACAGCACTATGTTTCTTCTTTGCAAATTCTTATATTTGTCTCATAATCAAAGATTATCCGCACGATTATGAATGAGAATCATCGCTTAGAGTACAAGCAGCAATTAACCCCGGAACTGGAAAAAGAAGTTGTTGCTTTTCTAAATTCCAACCATGGAGGAATGATTTACCTTTTGAAATCACTTCATATGGAAGCCTGCCGGAAGGTCTTACCCCGGATGAGTTTTTCAAGGGTGTCTCGGTTTTAAGAAACAAAGAGTTAATGCGGATCTTCAAAGACCTTGACCTGGTAGAACAATTAGGGTCCGGAATACCCCGTGTTTTGCAATTTTATTCTAAAAATTGTTTTCTGTTTTCTGAAAATTTTCTGCGGGTAGTGTTGCCTTCAGCGGAACCGGTTTACCGGAGCGCCGAACAAGATACCGAACAAGACACCGAACAAGTCCTGCAACTTATCCGCATTCTGGACAATGCATTATCTACAAATGAAATCCTTACATCACTTGAATTAAAACACAGGCCTACAGTTATTTACAATTATATAAGACCGGCAATCCATAGAAACCTGATTGAAATGACCCTTCCTGATAAACCTAACAGCCGAAACCAGAAATACCGGTTAACCCCGCAAGGAAAGGCGCTGAAACAGAAAATCACCGCACCTTCCTGAAAATCCTCGAAGTTTTGTAATCTTTCAGGCACTGAAGGATTTTACCGGTAAGGTCGTAGTCATTGGCACGGAGAATAAAATCTTCATTCGGCCGGCAGAAGGCCATAAAATCATCTATTTCATGCTCTTCGAGCCGGGTGATCTGTGCCACCAGCTTGCGGTTATATTTCAGGTCTACGTAAAATTCTTTAATGTCGTTATACTTCAGATCGGCCACTTTCCGGTTCAGCTTGCCCTTCTTACTCCAGAGCTCATACAGACCGTCAATAGAAATACCAATCCCAGGCTGGGTAGTGGCGGGAGAAAGGAGACTGCCAATGACCTCTTCCCGGATGGCTCCGCCGCTCTGCGGGTTCCTCAGAAATTCATCAATCTCATTCTGCAGATCCTGGCGGCGCCTGTCGTTAATGACCACCTCTTTCAGCATAATAGGCTGTCGCTTTGTAGCAATCACCGGGTACCTGTTTTTACCATCGTAGATCGTTCCGGCCCGTTCATATCCAATATCCATTACCACGATGGAGTCTCCCGGTAAAGCCCGGATAAAAAAGTCTCCGGTGGTATTGGTATTTACCATCTGCCCGGAAGTAACATTCTGAATGATGAGCCCGTTAATGCCTTCATGCCGGGTACTGTCTATTACCCGGCCGTAAACAGAGCGTTCCTGAGCCCTGGCGGCCGTGGCTATAAGAAGAAAGAACAGGAGTGTTTTAAATAACTTTACCATTCAGTACAAGGGTCCGGGTGGCGCCATAGTCTATTACAAAGGTAGCTTTTTCACCTGTCTGCAGTTTCCCGGGGGTTCGTTTATATTTCTCTTTTAATTCGGGGAAATCCCCTATGGGCCTTAGCTTCCCTCCTTTTGCATCCAATATTTCTATTCCATGATAAACAGAAAGGTCGCCCATTTCTTCTATAACGCTGTCATACGTGAAATTCTTTGCTCCGCGGGTATTTTTTTCTGTACGAAGTATGCCCAGGTCTATGGTATATTCTCCCTGCGGATGCGGCACGGTGAGGTTAGTGATCTTCAGATCCAGGAAAGTCCGGTGGTTGACCGGAATGCTTTCGTACTCTTCCAGGTGATATCCTGTATAGCTCTCCATTGCAATGGCATGGAGCGCTTCCAGGATAATATGAAAGTTCAAAGCCCGGATGTACTGCTTCTCAGGATCCTGCGGATAAGCCCCTGACTCTACCAGGATCAGGCTGCTTCCCCACTGCTGGATATTATCACCGAACGCCCGGGGCTCAAACTCATCAGAAAACCGGGCTACCCGGCCGGGAATGATCTGCTGCAGCTCTTCATTCATTTTACAGATGACCTGCATGGAGCGGGTACGTACGGCATTCCACTGCCTGTCCGGGTCAAAGGCCGTAGCCAGAAAAGCAATGGTGCTCTGCACCGGTGTATCGCCTACAGCGTAGTAAACGGCCTGATCGTGCAGGTTAAATGAAAACTCCGGCTGAAGATCAAAAACCAGCGATTTAAGGATGCGGCTTTCCGGGCACTGCAGTGCCAGGGCATCGCGATTCATGTCAATTCCCTGGGCGGTACGGCGCTGAAACCGCTCGGCGCCGTCAGGGTTAAGCATGGGCACAAAATGAAGCTCCAGTTCTGACAGGATAGTCTGCCGTAAGGTCGCAAATTCCGGCTCGTCTGACCGGAGAAAATTCAGTATATCAAAAATAGCCATAGTGGCTGTAGCTTCATCACCATGCATCTGTGACCACAGCAAAATTTTCTTTTTTCCGCTTCCTGCCGTTATTTTCCGGATATCCCGCCCTTCAAAAGACCGTCCCACGCTGTCGTTTTTATAGCCGCATGCGGCTATCAGTCCGGCTATGTCCTTATGTTTAAACCGGCGGTGCGTTAGGGTTTTTTCTTTGAATGAATGGTGAACGTCGATTAATTTCTTCATTAGGTATATATTAGTCTAGGTACCGGGCCAGGTAGCTACTGTCACCCTGAGCTTGTCGAAGGGCGCATGAAGTAATATTTTTCAAATAATTTCTTTAGATATATAGATTGCCTCTCCGCCCTTCGACAAGCTCAGGGTGACAGTAGCTACCCCCACCCGGAACTATCTACCCGGAACTATTTACTTTACCGGAGTACGAGGTTCACCTGCCTGCCGCTGAGGCTGACATCTGCTATTCTGCCAAAACCGGTATGATTCACCTTATAGTTTTTATTTTCCAGCACGGGCAGGGCATCCCGCAGGGTCAGGCCTATGAGGTTCCTGAGGTCATCATCTACCGCCTGCGACACCCAAACCAGCGAGTCTCTGCCTACCGTGGCCGGCTTCAGCCAGCCGTCACCCGCCGGCCGTTGGGCAAAATTCAGCTTCCGGGCAATCACCGCCTGGTCTGTAGCCCTTCCTACGGCCAGCTTGCCTGCCGCCTTCCCGGCCTCCGCCTTCACAATACGGGTTTTGTGCATTCCCATATCGTAGGCATAGATTTTATCGGCAATGGTCTTGAATACCGGCGCACACACATCGCCCCCGTATACATTCTGACCCAAAGGTTCATCAATCACCACCAGGCAGCTGTAGCGCGGCTTATCTGCCGGGAAATACCCGATAAAGGAGGTATAGTACAATCCTTTCTGATAGCCCCCGTTTATTCTTTTCTGGGCCGTGCCCGTTTTCCCGGCTACGGTACACTCCCCGAAATTAATGTTCCGGGCGGTTCCGTTTTTCACTACGCCCTCCATCATACGCTGAACTTCTGCCACAGAACCTTTTGAAGCAATGGGCGTAGAAAGCTTTCTGGCCGGAAAGGTATGTACGGTGGTATTCCCGGAACGGATCTCTTTCACCACCACCGGCTGCACCCAGTACCCGCCATTGGCCACGGCATTGTAAAAGGCCAGCATCTGCATAGGGGTGATCCGCGATTCATAGCCTATGGCCATCCACGGAATGGTGGTGCTGCTGAAGGTTTTGCTCGATGCGTTTTTGATCAGCGGGGCGGGTTCCCCTTTTAGCTGGAAGCCGGTAGGCTTGTCCAGCTGAAACTTTTGCAGGTAAGCATAAAAATCATCTGAGCGCCCAAAACCGAAGGTACGCTTCATTAGGGTGTAAATGCCTATGTTGCACGATTTCTCAAAAACCTGCTGCACGGTAAGATCACCGTGGCTGTGCGAGCAGGTGAACGATACATTATTATGGCGGATGGCTCCGTTACAGGTTACTGCATGATCAGTAGGCTTCAGATTTGATTTTTCCAGCATAGCCAGCATGGAGGCCAGCTTAAACGTAGATCCCGGATCAGTACCGCTGGTGACGGCATAGTTGATATCATCGCTAAAATAAACCTGTCCGTCAGCATCCGTATGACGGGTAAGATTGGCAATGGCCTTCACCTCTCCCGTTTCAATTTCCATCAGCACCACACTGCCGTACCGGGCCCGGGTCTTGCTTACCTGGGCGCGAAGCGCACTCTCGGCAATATCCTGGAAATTGACATCCAGGGTAGTGACCACATCCAGCCCGGGGGTGGAGGCAATATCCGATTCCAGGTCTACCGGCTTCATGTACCCTCCGGGGAGCCGCTCGTAAAACCCTTTGCCGTCTACCCCTTTTAAGTAGGTATCAAATTCCGCTTCAATACCCGTGGCACCCGTCCGGATATCTTTTTTATCCAGGTTCCCGATGGTTCGCTCGGCCAGGGTATGGTAAGGGTGAAACCGTATTTCCTTTTCCTCAAAGAAGCCGCCGCCCCTGGCGGGTCCGGAATCAAAAAGAGGAAAGGTCTCCAGCTCCGCTTTTTCTTTATAGCTCAGCCTTTTATTGTTCAGCACCATATAGCGTAACTTTGCCTTCCGGGCGTTCACTATCTTCTCTTTATACTGGGCGGCACTTTTATCTTTAAAGTATTTCGCCAGCTTTTCAGACAGCGCACTGATATTTGCCTCAAAAACGGCAGGCCGCGCTACACTGGGGTCCAGTACCATCTTGTATTCGGGTGTGGAAGTGGCCAGGATGGAGACCCCGTCAGCAGCATAAATGTTTCCGCGCTTGGCCTCAATCACCCGTTCTTTCATCTGCGTGTCGCGCACCAGGCTCATCAGCTCTTCTTTCTCCGTGGTCTGGAACCGGACAATCTTAAACACGATCAGCATAGAGAGGAGCAAAAGTATACTCCATATCGCCCATGACCTTTGAATAAAGGTATCTTTTATTTTACTGCTTCCGGCCATGATCACTTAGGAGTTTGCGTGGATATTTTGATGGGAGACTGCGCGTTGGTAAAGCCTTTTCCTTCCAGCTTTTTCTCAATTTCCGACTGCTTACTGGCAAAAAGGTAATTGGCTTTATGCGAGATATACATGGCCCGTTTTTCTTCGAGCACCTTCTCTGCTTTTTCGGTATCGCGTATTAATCGGTCAAAATTATGCTGGAAATAAATATATACCACCGCCAGCACACCTATCCAGAGAATGCGGGAGAGCGCTCCGGGCGTTAAACGTTGTTCCAGTCCTAATTTGAGGGTGATCCAGTCCGCAGCGGAACTTAACCAGCTTTTTCTTCTTTTTGCCGGAGCAGCCTGTGACGACTTCCGGCGACGAAACTGATTCATGATAATTGAGATTTCAGGTAAAGCACTACCCAAATTTAGAAATAAAAATCTCAATCTCCACTGCAGCCCGGGCTAAAAATTTGCCGGCAGGAAATTTCCGGATTTTTTACGCCGGCTTCTCTGCAATTCGCAGCCGGGCACTCCGGGCTCTCGGGTTGAGGGCCGTTTCTTCGGCTGTAGCTTCTATGGCCTTGCGGGAAACCGCCTGCAGGGGCTTCAGCTCATTACCAAACATATCACGCTCCACCTCTCCGTAAAATTTGCCACTCCGGATAAAGTTTTTTACAGGGCGGTCTTCCAGTGAATGGTAGGACATCACCACCAGGCGCCCGCCCGCATTCAGCAGCTCAGGTACCTGCAGCAGGAATTCTTCCAGCGCCTGCATCTCCTCATTTACTTCTATACGAAGTGCCTGAAACACCTGAGCAAAAAATTTGTTTTCCTTCCCCCGGGGCGCCAGGGGATTAAGTACTCTTTTCAGGTCGGAAATGGTAACTATCGGAGCTGAAGTACGGGCATTAGCAATGTTACGGGCTACTGAACGCGCATTTTTCAGCTCACCATACATGCCGAATATCTTATGCAGTTCCGCCTCCGGCCGGGTATTCACCACCTCCTGCGCGGTTATCCCGAAGGCCGTGTTCATGCGCATATCCAGCTCGCCCTCAAACCGGGTAGAAAAGCCCCGTTCTGCGGTATCTATCTGGTGTGAAGAGATGCCCAGATCGGCCAGGATGCCGTCTACCTTACTGACCCCGTACACTTTCAGGTATTTCCGGATATTCCTGAAATTAGCCCGGATAAAGGTAAAATCCGGAGAAGTGATACGTAACGACTGCTCCCGGGCGTCTTCGTCCTGGTCAAATGCGTACAAATGCCCGGTAATAAGGTATTTCAGGATCTCCCGTGAATGCCCACCGCCCCCGAAGGTAACGTCTACATAAATGCCGTCAGGCCGGATGTTCAGGCCCTTCAGGCATTCGCTTAGCATTACCGGGCGGTGGTATGTATAATCTTCCTCCACTTATTTCAGAGAAGCTACGGCCTCCTTAATTCTTCCTATGGCTTCCCGCAGTGATTCTTCCGAAGCAGCGGTAGAGATCCGGATACAGTCAGGTGCGCCAAAGCCTGATCCGGCCACCGTAGCTACGTATGCTTTTTCCAGCAGCCATAAGGCCAGGTCGTCGGAATTTTTAATCTCTGTGGTGCCGTCTGACTTTCCGAAGTAGTAGCTCACATCCGGGAATGCGTAAAATGCCCCTTCCGGCACATTTACCTTAAAGCCGGGAATTTCTTTCAGCAGGCCTACTACAATATCTCTCCGCTGAAGGTAAGCCTTCCGCATGGTTTCGGCAGCGCTCATGTCGTCCCAGGCCACCACCGATGCCCGCTGGGCAATATGGTTGGTTCCGGAGGTCACCTGTCCCTGCAGCTTATCCACACCGTCTACAATCCATTTGGCCGCCCCGATAAAGCCTATTCTCCAGCCGGTCATGGCAAACCCTTTGGCCATCCCGTTTACCGTAATCACCCGGTCTTTTATTTCAGGAATGGAACCGATGCTGAAATGCCCTTCTTCCCGGAAATTGATGTATTCATAAATCTCATCGGCCAGCACATACACATCCGGATGTTTTTCCACTACCTTGGCGATAGCCCTCAGTTCTGCTTCACTGTAAACCGAGCCCGTGGGGTTATTCGGAGAAGCAAACATCAGGATTTTGGTTTTATCGGTAATGGCGGCTTCCACCTGCTCCGGTGTAGCTTTAAAATTATTTTCAAAGGAGCCTTCCACAATAACCGATTTCCCTTCGGCCAGCTTCACCATCTCCGAGTAGCTCACCCAGTAGGGTGCCAGGATCACCACCTCATCGCCCGGGTTCACCAATACCTGGATCACATTGGCCAGCGAATGCTTGGCTCCTGTGGAGACGATCACGTTTTCCGGTGCCCAGTCGATGCCGTTATCTCTCTTAAACTTCTCTGCAATGGCTTTACGAAGCTCGGGGATGCCTGCCACCGGGGTATAGGAATGAAACCCTTTATCAATAGCCTCCTTGGCCGCCTCACAGATGTGCTTCGGTGTCTTGAAATCAGGTTCTCCTATTGATAAGTTAATTACTTTGTGCCCCTGAGCAGCCAGTTCTCTTGACTTTTTAGACATCAAAAGGGTAGATGATTCTTCGAGATGATTAATTCTGTCGGCTAATGACTGTGCCATTGTTTCAATGATAGTTTAAAGCGTTATCCAAAAAATTGCACAAAATTACGTTAATGATTCAGAAGTCTCTTCATTATAATGAAATATCTTTGCCACAATGAAAGTTCTGGTGATCATCGTATCCTATAATTTTGAACCCTGGCTTGACCTGTGCCTGGGCAGCCTGCGCCGCTCGGAACACCCGGTTTCAGTGATGGTAGTGGATAACGCTTCTGCAGATCAGACGGTGAACAGGATCACCCGTGATTACCCGGAGGTAATCCTGGTCAGAAATGATCAGAACAGGGGCTTCGGAGCGGCCAACAACCAGGGCTTCCGATATGCGCTTCGGGAAAACTTTGATTATGTATTCCTGCTCAACCAGGATGCCTGTATTGCCCGGGACACCCTCCCGGTTTTATTGGATCACGCCGGAAAGCACCGCAACTTCGGTATTTTTTCACCCCTTCATTTAAACAGCCGGGGCGATGATTTTGACCCGGGATTCCGGAGCTACTCCGGGCTGAGCCGTTTAAGCAACGTCACAGGCCATGACCTGGTGGAGTGCTCTTTTATCAATGCGGCACTGTGGCTGATCCCGGTGCCGGTTCTTAAAAAAACAGGCGGCTTTGCCCCCATCTTCACCCATTATGGTGAAGACGGCGACTATGTTAACCGGCTGAAGTTTCACGGGTTTAAAACCGGGTATGCCGAAAATGCCGTAGGTTATCATTGTCGTGAAAACAGGCCGGTGAGTCACGAAAAATTTATGTATGCCGAATACGTCTATTTCCTGACAGAAGCCGTTAACCCGAACTACTCCCAGGTAAAGGCCCGGGCCTACAGCGTACTGGCGGCCATAAAAAAGGCGCTTGCATCTTTTCTGAAAGGAGAAGGAAAAACCGGCAGGCAATACCTGGAAATCACCCGCAGGCTTCTTGCTGAATCCGGGAATATCGGGAAAACGAGACACTGTTCCATACACCGGGAAGGGGCCTTCCTGGAGATTAACTGAAAAGAAAATGATAAAGCTATTAAAGGAAATAAAGAGAAAGGTACTGGCTAAAAGCAGGGTGTATCGCTACTCCCGCCACCTGGCCAAAATCAGGAGAGAAATCCTGGCGTATTACAGGGAACATCCTTCAGAAGATTCTGAAATCAAAGAGGCCCTGGCTTATCTGCAGGAGCACCGCCTGGGAACCTATTTTGGCCGTTTCCGGGAAAAATACCACCCCTCAGAAACAGAGGTCAGAACAGATGCCTCCAACGGTCTGCCCTATGTGGCCACTCCCTGGGGAAATTTATATTTTAAACGTTCCCAGAACATCGCTACCATAAGGCTGCTGTATAACGGCCTGATCACCGAGCAGGACCCTGAAAGCCCGCATTGCTACACTGACGAGCGCTTTTTTGTTTCCGAAAACGATATTCTGGCCGATGTAGGCTGCGCTGAAGGCCTTTTTTCCCTGATGAATATCGGCTTATTAAAAAAAGTATACCTTTTTGAGCAGGACAAAGAGTGGATAGAAGCGCTGGAGGCTACCTTTGCCCCATGGAAAGAAAAAGTGGTCATTATTCCCCGGTATGTTTCTGACGTAAGCACTGAAAACGAGGTGGACCTGGATACCTTTTTTGAAAATGCCGCAGACAAACCTAATTTCTTTAAAATTGATGTGGAAGGGGCCGAACAAAGGGTACTGGACGGAATGAAAGGTTTCTTTCCGTCACGCGATATAAAAATAGCGCTTTGTACCTATCACAAGCAGGGTGATTTTGAACGGTTTTCTGCTTTCTTTGAAAAAAACAATTTCAGTCACTATCCTAACAAAGGCCTGATGGTCTTTGTCAATAGTTTTTCGGATATCGACCCGCCGTACTTCCGGAAAGGGCTGATCAAAGCATTTAAGTGATATACCATGGGAGTCATCATCCGTGAAAGCCTCAAAACTTCTACCATCAACTATGTGGGCGTAGTGATAGGAACGGTGAATGTGCTGTTTCTTTATAATAAGCTGCTGACCACTGAAGAATTCAGCTTATATGCTATCCTGGTCAGTTTCCCGGTGGTGGGAGCCGGCTTCATTAACCTGGGGATTCCGCATATTGCTGTGCGCTTTTTTAACCGTTTTGCTGATGCGGAGAAAAAGCATCATGGTATTTTTACCTTCCTGCTCCTGACCCCACTGGCCGGGTTCCTGGCATTCCTGCTGGCGTTTTACGGCTTCCGGGGCTTGTTTGAACAACTTTACCGCGAATCGCCTTCGCTGATTACCTATTCCTGGGTTTTACCCCTCCTCACCTTTTCAGTACTTTATCAGACCGTGCTGGAGGCTTACTGCCGGGCCCACCTTAAAGTAGTGATCCCTACGGTGGTGCGGGAGATCTACATGAAACTATCCAACTCCTTCCTGGTAATCGGCTATTATATGGGGTGGTTCAGCTTTTCACAAATGGTCATTGGGCTGGCTATTGTTTATATTGTAGCTCTTTTACTCCTTCTGCTGTATATCAAACGGCTGGAACGTCTGTTCCTGGTATGGGACTGGACCGTGGTGAAGTCACCCGTTTTCCCGGAGATTTTAAAATACGGCCTGTGGACCATGGTAGGCGGAGCCGCGGCTACCGCCCTGCCGCACCTGGAGAAGCTCATCCTGCCTATGTTTACTGACGGGCTCACCCACACGGCCATTTTCACCATCGCACTGAATATCGCCATCGTGATCTCCATTCCCCGCAACACCATTGCCTCTGTCAGTGATCCTGTTCTGGCCCGTGCCTGGGCCGAGGGCAATACCACCGAGGTAAAAACCATTTACAGCAAATCAGCCCTGAACCTGGCCATCATCGGAATCTTTCTTTTCCTGGGCGTATGGTGTAATATTGACTCTATTTTTGAGATCATTCCGAATTCTGAAAAGAACCGGGCCGGGAAATACGTAGTGCTGCTGATCGGGCTGGCGAACGTGGTGGACATGGCTACCGGTCTGAACTCAGAGCTACTTAAAAATTCACCTTATTACCGGGTAGACTTTTTCATGTTTCTTTTCCGTTTTGCGATACTCACCCTTGCCAATATCCTGCTGATCCCGCTCATCGGCTATAACGGAGCTGCCGCGGCTATATTTATCTCTACCCTTCTTTATAACCTGGCAAAATATCTTTTTATCTGGCAAAAGCTGGATATGCAGCCTTTTAGCAGGAATACCCTGATCGTGGCCGGACTGGCCCTGTTAGCCTACGGCAGCACGCTGCTGCTGGACTGGCACGAGGGCGGCGGGTTCCTTCCCAACCTCCTGGAGATCATGGTGAAGGGGCTGGCCATTGTTTTTATTTTCGGGGGCGGGGTCCTGTTTACCCGGGTCTCACCGGATTTGAACGGGGTGGTTTTGCTGGTGAAGGAGCGGGGAATGACACTTTGGCGGAAACGCCCGTGAGGGGCTAATCTCATGATGCTGTTCTTTTTTCTTGGTGTACTTTGTGCCTTTTCTCTGTGGCCTTTGTGAAAAGTTTTATTTTACACAAAGACCACTAAATAGTTTTCACAAAGTTCACTACGATCTGTGTTTATATTTGTGAGATAAGGTAACTATTGATTATGACACTTGCACCCATTGTAATTTTCTGCTATAACCGGCCTGATCATCTTCAGAGAACCGTAGAGGCCCTGGCGGCCAATTCACTGGCTGCGCAGTCGGAGCTGATTGTATATTCCGATGGTCCGCGGAAGGAGGCAGACGAGCCGCAGATAGAAGCTGTAAGAGCCTACCTGGCCACCGTCAGCGGGTTTCGATCGGTTCGGGTAGTGGCGGCACCGAAAAATAAAGGGCTGGCCCGGTCGGTGATTGAAGGAGTTACCGAAGTAGTGAGTACATACGGAAAGGTAATTGTAATGGAGGATGACCTCCTGTGTACACCCGACTTCCTGGTTTATATGAATGAAGCAATCCATACTTTTGGAGAAAATCCGCTCGTTTTTTCAGTTTCAGGATACAGCTTTGGTACAGGGGCTGTTTCTTCCTACCCGGATGACACTGCCCTGGTGCTACGCGCCTCTTCGCTGGGCTGGGGCACCTGGAAAGACCGCTGGGAAAAGGCAGACTGGCAGGTGAGTGATTTCGGGGAGTTTATGAACAGTACTGAACGGCAAAACCGGCTGAAAGATGCGGGTGAAGATATTCTGCCTATGATTATTAAGCAGCAAAGGGGCCTGATCAACTCGTGGGCGGTGCGCTGGACCTACCATCATGTAAAATACGGCGGTTACTGTCTTATTCCTGTGCGTTCCAAAATACGAACCATTGGCGATGACGGCTCCGGCTCCAACCCCGTGGCCGCTACCCTCCGGCAAAACCTGGGCTTTGGCGAAGGTGCAGTTCATTTAAACCCGGCTATACAGCCTGATGCAGCTATTACCCGTTTTATCCGGAGAAACAACCGGCCGAGTTTATTCCGGAAAGTGATTAACTGGTGGAAGTTCCGGGTGTGGTAGGATTTAGTGGGGAGTTTCTAGTGAAGAAGAGCTCAGGGTGACAGATGGTATCTCACTTAGGATTATTTGCCTAAAAAAGGAATTTCAGGATAAAAACATCCCGTTTTCATATTTTACGGAGCATTCTGTACGAATTGCCGGATATTGATTTTTTTACTGCGGATTTCTATTATGAAGGGGCTGAGGGTAGAAATCCGGCCGGCTTCTACGGTAAATGTCTGTGTTGTGTTCTGTACATGGGCATTAACATCCAGGGCACCGGTTTCCAGTTCCACGGTGTATTGGCCATTCGGTAAAAATGCAGTAAACTGACCGTCATTATCGGTTACGGCCCGCTGCACCTCTGCTCCGTTACGGTAGATCCGCAGGGTTAACCCTCCCAATACGGGGGTAAAGTCGCGGGCGGTTCTTTCATCAAAGGTGTACTGTATGCTTCCCCGCGCTGAGCCGGCCTGCTTCAGCGGGATTTCCACGTTTTCTTTAAACCCGTTGACCTCGATATGGGTTTCGGCATGGAACCAGCCCGCCTGCGCCCCGGCTTTCACGATATAGGCGCCAAAAGGCAGTGAAGAATAGCTGAAACGGCCCTTATCATCGGTGATAAACACCTTATCTCCCAGGAAGACCATATAGTCTGCAGCCGGGGTTTCATCCGCATCCCTCCTATTATTGCCGTTTTTATCATGGAAAACGGTCACCGTGAGCTTGCTTTTCTTCCCGGTAGACGGCCTGGCCTGCTGTAAGTTTAAAGATACCCCCGCCTCTACGTTATACATGGTGCTGTTATAGGTATTCAGCGAAATATTTTTGGAATAGGAGTAATTATACACCACGCTGTTCAGGAACACCGAATAGCGGGGGCTCACCTGGTATCGGGAGTTGAGAGACGCAGACCAGGTAGAGCCCATAGTGAAGTCGCGGCTGTAGTTCACACCGGCATTCAGGAGAAGATTCCTGTAATCCTGGTTCCAGGAAGCATTCATTAATACCCGCCGGGTAACTTTCTTCATCTGCAGGGCAAAGCTCTGTTCACTCAGGTAATATCCCCCGTGCTGATAGGAGGAGTTAAAGTTAAAACGCCCGAAACTATAGAAAAGGAGGGCTCTTCCCTGGGGTTCCCATGTGTTCCGGTCAAAAAGCTTCACTACGCCATTCTCCAGGCTAAGGTTTATATAATGCTTTCCATTTCGCCAGTTCAGGTTTTCTACCAGCCGGTGCGCGTAGGTAATGGCCCGGTCTTTCACCAGGTCGCTGTTGGCCAGGTAGCTCATATTTCCGGTTTCTGTCTGGTACTGGTATCCCAGCCCTACCCCTGTTTTCCCGCTGTTCGGGAAAGTGTATACCCCTTCTGCCCTGGCGTTACTGGTCTCCACATTCATGGTGTAGTGATATGACCGGGGCGAAAAGTTAGAATAAAAAGCATTGGCCCGCAGGCTTGCGCTACGTTCCAGCTGCCGGTTAAAGTTCTGTTGAAGGTTAACCGTGCCTCGCCGGTTACCCGGGAAATACGAGGTGCTGTAATAGAAGTTGCCCGAAAGCATGTTTTTATCTACGGCTCCGCTGTATTGCATCTCGGCCGACCCCGAGGGCACCAGCCCTTTTCTCTCCTCATAGGCAGAAAGTGCTCCGTGTGAACGCAGCAGGATTCTCCAGCCGGGGTTTTTATTCCACTGCCATTCTCCTCCGGCTATATGGTGTTTTGCCTTCTCCCAGCGGTCTTCACGGAACATATAGTCTACTGCTCCGTTCTCTTTTGCTTCAGGGGTTCCGATATGATCTTTTATGAAGATGCTGTATCCGTTTTCAAAGAGTGGCCGACGGCTGAAGAGGTTAAACTGGTTATCTGCCACTCCCATTATCAGGGTATTCTTTCCGGATTTATCCGAAACTACCGTTTTCACCCCTCTCCCAAAAACTGAATATTCCAGGGGTTCATTGATATTTCCTACCGCTATGCTGCTGCGGTTATACCGGTAAGCCAGCTGGGTATTGAGCGCCACCAGTTCTTCCTGCCCCTCCATCTTGTACACCAGCCCCTGCAAGGCCAGGTTACCCACGGGCAGGTTAATGTGCCCTCCGCCCATCACCTGGTACATGGAGCTCCGGCCAAACTGCCGGTAGCTGAGCGTGATGTCTTCCGGCACGGAGAAATTATTATAAAAACCGGCATACCCCCAGCTGTTATCCGAAAACCGGCGTGATGACAACACATTCTGTATTCCCAGGCTTACACTTCCGAAGGTTTGTTTTTCTGGTCCGTGCAGGCCACTGATATTGATATAAACTACGCTGCTTTCATTCCACTGTATATCGGCAGGCCGCATTTTAAGTACAAAGAGGCTGTCGCGGCCCGCTCTGACCCATCCCCGGAGCTCATAAAACGATTTCCCTCCGCGGTTCACCGGCACTCCTATCACTACTGTCACGGGCTGGTCGGTATTTCCCCTGTTATGTACCCGCGCTCCGATAGCCAGCGAGTCATCCATCCGGGTAACCATGATCAGGGGCTGATCCAGGCTGAGCTGAAGACTTACCTTTTCACCCACCGGTAGCTGGGTATGACCTTTTTCCACCTCCCGGTCATATTGATCTTTCAGGGTATATTCTATGCGGTTTTCTCCTGCCGGTACGGCCCCCCCCAGCATAAATACTGCAGGTACAAAGAGGGTATCCCCCTGATTCAGTGTTACGGAAATCTGTTCTCCCGAAATACTTTTAACTCCGCGGGGAGTTTCTACACGCAGGCTGCCTGTAAATGTTTCTTCCGAGTGGTTGATCAGGCGTAAGGAAGTACGGATGATCTTTCCGGTGGTAACGTCGAGTTCTGCCGGAATATCAGCCTCCACCACCGCCAGAGGAGGAAGTACAGACGGGAATTCAGACAGGCTATCCCGGGATTTTTCCGGGGCTTCTATCTGAATCTCTTCCGGCTCTGTTTTAGCAGAATCTACCGGCTCAACCCGGTCAGGGATTTCCGGCACCATATCATAAATGTCAGTATTCTGTATGGTTTCATCCTGTTTTTCTGAATTTATTATCTTAATGGGTTCTTTCTCAAAAGCATTTTTCCGGGACGGATACTCCCGGGATACGGCCGGCCGGGGTGGGTCTGTAGAGGGAGAGCTCTTTATCTCCGGGGAAAATTCTTCCCAATTCTGTACAACTGAATCAGGCTGAACGGGCTCCTCCTGTACAGGACTTTCCGGAGAAGACACAGGTTTTGCCTGCCATTCCCAGATCAGGGGAACGGCTACAGCTGCCGTTAGCAGCAGGATTCCTATGTACTTTAACCCGGTTTTCATTTCATTGTGCTAAAATGGTATATTGAAGTGTGGTGGTATAGGTGGTTTCCGTTTGCTGCTTATCTTTAAATGCATACAATAATTTATCCTTATTGGCCAGGTTTATTGCGTACCCTACATTAAAATTCAGGTTGCTGTTGCCGGTAGAGTTTCCTTTAGCAATTACCTGTGCCCCGGTAGAAAGGGTTACCGGGTTAAGGTAGGTTACCCCGGATGCGGACGTAGACAGCTGCACATTCAGTACATCCAGGTCAATATGGTTATTCTGATACGAAAAATACGGTGTGCCGGCACTGGCGTTTACAGTTACCTGGTAGGCCGAGTTAGTATTTACGGTAAGACCGTTATTGTAGGTAACGCTGGCTCCGTTTTCATAATCGGAACGGGACTGAAGGGTAAGGGTTCCGTTTCGGGCATCACCATTTACAGTGAGGCTGAAGTTATTCTGTACGGGCGGGGTGCCCGAGAGCTTGTATACGTCCACTTTATAATTATAGTCCCATTTGCCCAGTATCTGGTTATTCTGACTATAAAAAACAACCTCAAGACCAATAGGGTATGACCTTTGTGTATACCCCCCCTGAAGGTCTCCCAGATAAGCTCCGGGCAGTACCTGCAAATCAAAATTAAGGTATGACTCAAAGGATGTATCATCATTATAAAGAGCCGCGGCAGATTGAGGAACCACAAACATTTCCGAAAGACTCAGAGGTACATCATTGGGCATCCCTATCTGTTGAGGGGATGGCATTCCGTAGGGCGTTTGATTACCGCTTGTAGAGTTCGGGTGTAAAACCAGCTTTTCAGGAGGAAAAACTTTTACTCCTTCCGTATCTTTTATAGGTTGTTTAACCCGTACTGACACTTTCCAGTTAGGGAGATTAATAACGGGAGTACCATTAAACCGTATCTGAAGTACCAGCGCGTTGGTGGATGTCACCCCGTTGTAATTATAAACTCCCACGTATCCGTTACCCCAAACATTGATCGTAAAGGGATTGGGGTTCAGATTTTGGGCTGTTGCAATCGCACCACTGAAAATCAATAATATCGTATATACTATTTTATTCATTCGTAAATTTCAATTCAGCTGCCTCCATTTCCGAATCATTTCCGAAGTCCATCATGATAGTTGCGGTATAGTTTCCTTTGGGCAGGTCTTTAGGCAGGGGAATCTGTAACACACGTTTATCACCGGGCAGGGTAAGAAATGCTGTTTCTTCTATTTTAACAGACTTGCCCGTGCCTGTATTCAGGAGATCGGTATAAATGATCCCGTCGGTCCATACATTACTCCGGTTCTGAAAGGTCAGTACCAGGCGGCTGGCGGAAGAATCAAACCTCAGGCCTGTAATCTCCAGCTTTCTGTCTTTCGGAACAGCAGCAGACCTCAAATACAGTTTAATACCTGAACGCACACTCACCTTGATATTGGAACCCTGTGCGTTAACATCATCTACCGGGTTCATCTGGGTTACAAAAAGCAGGGCGGTGTAAGCCGCATATTTCGGATCCAGTACTGATGGCACGGTTACGTTAACGGTCAGATCGCGGGTTTCTCCGGGTTTCAGTGAGAAATATGAGCCTTCGCTGACCGTTACCCATCCGGCAAAAGAGTTAGGCAGGGAATCGGCCGGGAGGATAAGGTTACTCCCGTTTTCGTCGTAAGCCCAATCGGCCAGGCTTACAGACAGATCCAATACCGTGGTTTTACTGGCATTGGTTACACTTACCTTCTCTGTGGCCGTCTGTCCGGGCCGTACTTCAAAATACAGCCGCGGCGGCGACACTGAAATACCCGTTTGTGCATAGCTGTGCAGAAAGCTTCCGCACAGGAAGGAAAAAATCAGAAAGCCCGTTTTCATATTATTTGTAAGATAAAAGGGTGCTGCAAGCACAGCCCACAACACCCTCATATCACAAATTTATGAAAAATTTATTACAATGCTAAAATTGTATAGGTTACCTGTGCGGTAAACACATTTTCAGATACTCCTCTGCTTTTGCTAAATTTGTTAATATAAGCGTCTGCTCCAGCTCCGGCATATTTAACGTTAACTGTAAGATCCCTACCTCCGGCAGTATTTGAAATAATTTGCTGATCAGAGTTTGAAAGTGTTTTCTCCGTATAGACGGCTCCAGTACTGGCTTTAGTGGTTCCTGCTGACGGCGTAACGGTCACCGAAGAAGCATCAATAGATTCTCCGGAAGGGTTTGACTCAAAATTACCTCCTGTCTTAACCTGAATTTCAAATGCTCCTGTACTGAATATCTTCAGGTGATCTGCCAAAACAGGAGAAGCTACACCATCATTATAATCATCCTCTGTAGTATAAACCAGATCAACAATTTTCTGTCCTGCATTTACTACCAGTGTGTGAATGGGCTTTAATTTAATATTTACCGTTACGTTATCCGTTTTGGATTGCGCATGAGCTGTACCGGCGAAAACTACAGAAATCAGGGCTACGGCGGCTAAAATTACTTTTTTCATCGATTTTTATTGTTTTTGTCTGTTTTTTGTTTTATACTTGTAAAATTCACATTCTCATCATCGAATGCGATAAATGCAATTCAAAGCGCGTGCCAAATTTTCATTTGGCGCTTATTTTTCTTATTTTCTTCGAAAGTTTATATAGATTATTTGTATAGTTATACAAAAAAGAGGGTGTTTTCACGGGGTTAAGTGTTTTTGGACGGGGGAGTGCCTGTGGAGCTGTTTGAAAAACTCTTAATTTAGGTGAGATATTAACTTAAGCGCCCTTCGACAGGAATTGAACATCAATAAAAATCTCCGCCTCACTTCAGCGCATCCCACAGTATTTCTATAGGGTGAAGCGCGCGGCGATGGGTACCGTCATGGATCTGGTGGCGGCAGGAGGTGCCGGCAGCGGCGATAATGACTTCTTCGGGCTGCTGACGTACGGTGGGAAACAGCACCAGCTCGCCTATTTTCATGGAGATATCGTAATGTTCCTTTTCATAGCCGAATGATCCGGCCATACCGCAGCACCCGCTGGGAATCAGCTGTACTTCATAGTTTTTAGGGAGCCCCAGCATTTTTTTGCCGGGTATCATGGAACTTACCGCCTTCTGCTGGCAGTGGCCGTGTAGTTTGACAAGGCGTTTTTCTTCGGTAAAGAGAGAAGCATCCAGCACTTTCCGGTCTACCAGGCTGCCTATGAATTCTTCAAAGGTAAAAACATGCTTTGCCAGCTCTGCGGCGCTTTCAGCGAGGTGCTCGCTTACCAGCTCGGGGTATTCGTCACGGAAAGTGAGGATAGCGCTGGGCTCTATGCCGACCAGGGGGATGGGCGTTGGTACGGGCGTTGCATGCAACGCCCGTACGGGGCTGACAGCGGACGAGGCCTCCAGGCTGGCAGGAAGCCCCATTTTATCCCGGAACAGGTGCACATTGGCATTGGCCAGCTCCCGGGCTTTGGTCAGCAGCCCTTTGGAGAGATAAGAACGGCCGGAGTCGGCGTGATCTTCCACGATCACTGAAAAGCCGAGCTTCACCAGCAGCTGCACGGCTTTTTTCCCGATCTCCACATCGTTATAATTAGTGAATTCATCCAGGAAAAGGTACACTTTACGCTCTCCTTCGCCGGCCACATGGCCGTACTCCTTCCTGAACCAGGCTTTCAGGGTGGTATCTGAAAGCAGCGGCATGGTCCGTTTGGGGTGAAACCCTACCAGTGTATTGGCTATTTTGCGCAGCCCGTTATTTTTAAAAATAAAATTATAGGCTCCCGGCAGCAGAGCCGCCAGTTTATTCAGCCGGGGGTAGTTACCGATCAGCCAGGAACGCAGCGGCACACCGTTATCCTGGTAATACTGGTGCAGAAACTCCATTTTCAGCTTGGCCATATCCACATTAGAGGGGCACTCGGCTTTGCAGGCCTTACAGGCCAGGCACAGATCCAGCACCTCTTTCACCTCTTCCGAGTCAAAGCGGTTCATTTTATCTGACCGGGTGAGGGTTTCCCGGAGGATATTGGCACGGGCCCGGGTGGTATCTCTTTCGTTTTTGGTGGCCATATAAGACGGGCACATCGTGCCGCCGCTGAGGTGGCTTTTGCGGCAGTCGCCCGAGCCGTTGCACTGCTCGGCATGCTGGAGGATGTCCTGGTCTTTAAACCGGAACATGGTTTTGAACGCCGGTGTCTGCTGGCCGGGGAAGTAGCGCAGGAACTCGTCCATAGGCGGCGTATCTACTATTTTCCCGGCATTGAAAATATTCTCTTTATCCCATACCTCTTTGAGCTCTTTAATAAGCCGGTAGTTATGCTCACCTATCTGCTCTTTGATAAACTCTCCTCTCAGGCGGCCGTCGCCGTGCTCCCCTGAAAGCGAACCCTTGTATTTTTTTACGAGGGCCGAAATCTCCTCGGCAATCAGCCGGAACTGCGCTTTCCCCTCGTGGGTTTTAAGATTGATGATAGGACGGAGGTGAAGCTCACCGGTAGCCGCGTGGGCATAATGAACGCAAAACATCCTGTTTTTATCCAGAATACGGTTAAATTCGATGATGAATTCAGGAAGATCTTCCACATCCACAGCTGTATCTTCTATCACCGCCACCGCCTTCTCATCGCCGGGCAGGTTAGACAACAGCCCGAGGCCGGCTTTGCGCAGCGACCAGATCCGCTTTACATCGGCGCCCATCACCAGCGGGAAATCATAGCCGAAGCCAGCCTGCCGCATTTCTGCTTCCAGGGCAGCGGCAGCACTTTGAATCTCTTCTTCCGTATCCCGGGAAAGCTCCACACAAAGTATAGCCCCGGGGTCACCGTTTACAAAAAAGCGGTTAGCCGACTGCTCCTTATTGGCTTTGGTACACTCCAGGATATAATGGTCGATCAGTTCTACTGCGCTGGGCTGATATTTTAAAGCGATGAGGTTAGCCCGCAGCGACTCATCTACCGTGTGGCAATGCACCGCCACCACGCCCTGGAACTTCGGCGGCAGGGAGTTCACGTGAATCTTCAGCTCGGTAATGAACATCAATGTGCCTTCCGAACCCGCAATCAGCTTACAGAAATTAAAGGTTTCGCGGCTGTCTTCCGTAAAGACTTCGGTTTCCAGCAGCTCATCAATGGCATAGCCGGTGTTGCGCCGGGTGATGGTACGCTTCGGAAATTCCGCCCGGATGCTGTCCTGGTTATCCAGGTTATTGAGGGTTCGGAAAATATGGGCGTAAATGCGGTCTTCCAGTGACCAGCTGCTTTTTTCATGAATACTCCTGATCTTCTGAATAAACGCTGCTTTCGGAATATCTTTAAAGGTCACAAAGCTGCCATCACTGAGGTAGCCGCTCACTTCCAGGAGGTGGTCACGGGCGCTGCCGTACACCACCGAGTTGGAGCCGCAGGAGTTATTGCCCACCATACCCCCGATCATGGCGCGGTTGGCCGTAGAGGTTTCGGGACCGTAGTACAGCCCGTAAGGTTTCAGGTGCATGTTCAGCTCATCGCGCACCACGGCCGGCTGCAGCCGCACCCAGCCCTCTTCTGCATTCACCTCCAGAATCTGTGTAAAGGTACGCGAAACATCTACCACAATGCCCCTGCCCACCACCTGGCCGGCCAGTGAAGTTCCGGCGGTGCGGGGAATAAGGGTAACCCGATAATCCCGGGCAAAACGGAGCAATGCCTCCACGTCTTTTTCATCTTCCGGGAAAACCACCCCTAAAGGGATTTCGCGGTACGCCGAGGCGTCCGTTGCATAAAGTATTTTGGTTACTTTATCGGTATGAATTTCTCCCTTAAAATTCTTCTTTAGGTCTGCCCAGTGTAAAGCCATCGATCACTACCTGATTTTCGGCGTTAAAAATACGAACAATTTGGGAGGGGAAAGAGAATTTTCCGGTGGTATTCCAACCTTTTTGACAGAAACAGGGTCATTTTGATAAGACATTCATCCTTATATAACTATGCCGCGAAAAATTTTACTTTTTTTGTTACTGACCACCCTTCACTGGAGCTGCTCTGACGAATGCACCCAAACCCGCACGTACGCCGTCTGGACTCCTTACAGCCTGGGTTATGAGTCTATTGTGAAGGGTATTGCCACCTCTTCTCCGCAAGACCTGAAAGAGCCGGGTAAGATTTACGCCTACAAGCAGTACCTGCTGATAGGTGAGGTAAAAAAGGGGATTCATGTGATCGACAATTCCAATCCCCGTTCTCCCCAACCCGTATCTTTTGTAAAAATCCCGGGAGTACTGGATTTTGTGGTAAAAGATAATATCCTTTACGCTGACAGCTACATGGACCTGGTGGCACTGGACCTGAGTAACCCTCAGCAGGTAACGGAAGTGGGCCGGAAAGCCCGGATGTTCCGGCAGGGCATTTGGGAGGGGCGGGCATGGTATTACGATGCCCGCACGAACTCCGTAACCGATTACGTCAAAGAAATCAGGACGGAGACCTTCAGAACCAACTGCGGCAATGACGACCCGCGGTTTCTGGGCATGGCCTGGGGGAGTGAAGATGCTTACTATAACAGCAGCAGCGGATCGGCCGGGCCTAAAGGCGACAAAGGAGATAGTGGCGGCCAGGGCGGTTCCATGGCGCGATTTACCCTCTATGACGATTACCTGTATTCAGTAAGTGACAGTGATCTGATGGTTTTCAATATCAGTGACCCCTCCCGGCCTGATTCTACCACGAAGATCAACCTGGGCTGGGGAATAGAAACGATCTTTCCATACCAGGATAAGCTGTTTATCGGCTCCAACACAGGGATGTATATCTACAATAATCAAAACCCGGAGAAGCCCGAGCGCATGTCTATCTTTAACCACGCCCGGGCGTGTGACCCGGTGGTGGTTCAGGGCGATTTCGCCTATGTGACCCTGAGAACCGGCACCTGTGGAACCGCTCCTAACCAGCTCCAGGTGATTAATATCTCTAATCTCTTTGCTCCCTGGATGATCAGGAGCTACCCTATGGAGCATCCCCATGGCTTATCGGTTTGGGAAAAGACCCTTACTGTCTGTGAAGGCTCTTACGGTCTGAAATCCCTGGACATTACCGAACCGCATGCCATAAAGGAACTTCAGCATCTGAAAGATCATCATGCATTTGACGTTATCCAACTCAGCTCTGATATCCTGCTGGTCATTGGAGACGACGGTTTTTACCAGTACGACAACTCCAACCCTTCTGATTTACAACTCTTAAGTAAAATTGCCAAAAAATGAAGAAGCTATATATTCTCCTGTTTTTCATTGCCTTTGGTGCTTCTGCACAGGAAAGGGAAGTAAAGACCTCCCGGTTTGTTAACCAGACGGAGATCGCCCTGCTGGCAGGAAGGAGCCTGAAAGGAACCAATACGTATTTTTATCCCGCATGGAGCAGCTATTATCCCTATCCTTCTGTTCCTTCCTATAAAAAAGGAAACACCGGCAGCTTCAGCTTTCAGACTTTTAACGGCTGGCGAATCAAGCCACGCACGGCCGTAGGACTCACCACCGGCCTGGACGCCTACCAGGGTGCGCTCATTATGCCGGTAGCAGCGGGGATACGTCAGATAGTATATGAAAAAGGGCCCACGCTTTCCAAGATACAGGCTTCACTTGACCTGGGAGCGGGCACCCTGTGGCTGGACGGTGACGAAGAGATGTCCAAAAAAGGCGGACTTATGATTAACCCTGCCGTGGGTTTTGTATTTCCTACCCGCTCGGGCTCTGCCTTTTTACTGAATTTCGGCTATAAATACCAGCATTATTCGCTCTCTTCTTTTTACAGTACGGATAATTTCACGGAAGAAAGCCGGAATATAAAAAGGTTACAGGTGAGACTGGGATTCCAGTTCTGATGAACGATTTCGGGGGATGGATACGTTAAGTTAGAAGAGACCGGGCTTCCAGGAGAGTTATGCTGACCGGTATTGAAAATTAGTTGTAATTTTGCAGCTTAAACGTTTTACTGATGACCATCTGCCATATTCTTACGTATTCTTATGAGAACGGAGGCACTTCCAAATTTGTGTCCGACCTGGCCTCTTTCCAGACCGGGAAGGGCGATACCGTAAGAATATTGTCTACTGAATTGCAGGGGCACTCACCTTACCCGGTACCGCAGGGGGTAGAGCTGATTACCTTTAAGCCGGAGACCGTAACCCGGGTTATTCCGCTTTACAGCTCTGCCCTGTATGATTATGTACAGGCTCACGACAAAGAAATTGACGTTTATCACCTTCACTGCCTGTGGAATTACGGTGAAATGCTGGTAGACAAGTTGCATTTGCATGAAAAAACGGTGGTGACCATTCACGGAAGTCTCCACCCCTACACGTTTAAAGGCCTGGTGTATTACAAGCGCCTGGTGTATTCGAAATGGTTTCAGAAGAATTTCCTTCATAAGGTTAAGCTGATCCATGTGAATCATGCCGGAGAGGTGAAAGATGTGACCGACTACCTCGGCCACCGGCCTGAAAACCTGGAGGTGATCCCGAACGGAACGGATATTCACGAGGTGATTCCCACTCCACCCGACAAAAGAAACCGGAATGAGCTGCTGTACATCGGGCGGCTTCACCATAAGAAAGGGTTTGATATCCTGATGCCTGCTTTTAAGAAGATCGTTCAAGCCCGGCCCGATGCCCGGCTGCTGATAGCCGGCCCTGACGACGGTATGCTGGACTATATCCAGGAATATGCTGCGAAAAACGGCCTGGAAAAACAGGTGGAGATCCTGGGCACCGTTACCGGTGAGATCAAAAAAGATCTTTTCAGTAAAGCAGGTATTTTTGTGCTTCCCACCTATTCGGAGGGCTTCTCCCTGGCGGTGCTGGAAACGCTGATGTACGGGCTTCCGGCGGTGGTTTCTGACCAGACGGGCCTCTCTCCCCTCCTGGAAGATTATGAAGCGGCCGTGGTTACGGCCCTGAATGCCGATGCCTATGCTGAAGGTGTGCTCCGGGTAATGAATGACACCGGGCTTTATCACCAGTTACCTGAAAACGGGCGCCGCCTCCTGGAAGAAAAACTGGAAAAAACGAAGGTATGCACGGAATTTAACCGCCGGGTGTACGATAAGTTCAGGTGTTAAGGTCCGGTTCTCAGGTTTTTGCCATCTGAAACATGCAGTCTTCTGAAAAGCAGCCCGGAGAGTATGGTGGTCACCCCCATCACCAGGAAAGTATACCGGAAAGCCGTATGCATATGCTGCCCGTTTAAAGCGCTTTCAAAGGTACGCAGCACGATCAGCCCGAACGAAATACCGAAACCGATAGCCAGCTGCTGATTTACCGAGATCAGGGAGTTTCCGCTGCTGTTCTGGTAGTCGCGCAGGTCGGCAATGGAAATGGTATTCATGGAGGTAAACTGGATAGAGTTAAAGAAACCCAGCAAAGCTACCACCGGCAAAAACCAGATAATGGGCGTATTATCTCCCGGAATAGCGAATAAACATATAATCAAACCAATGATGGCGGTGTTGGCCATGAGGGTAGTGCGGTAACCAAAACGGTTTAAAATAGCAATCACAAATGACTTTCCGAAAATGGCCGTAAAAGCCATGGGTGCAATCAGCCAGCCCGAAACCACCGCTGATTTGCCGTAGGCCACCTGGATCATCAGGGGTACGAGCAGGCCGATAGAGCTGATGCCCAGCCGCGTGGCCAGATTACCCAAAATGCCCAGGCGGAAGGTACGTACCTGGAACAGGCTGAAAGGGAAAATGGGGTTGTCATCGGTATGTGAATGCTTAAAATAGAAAAACACCAGCATAAAGCCCACCACCAGCATGAGGAGAACGGGCGTTACGTTATGCGAATCGGTAAACAATTCTACGGCAATGGAGAGTAAAAGAGAGGCTCCCGCAAAAATGAGGAAGCCTTTAAAATCAAAATCAATGACTTTGGAGCGGTAGTCGGGCATATATTTCAAACTCATGGCCAGTCCCACCAGGCTGATAGGCACATTAATGAGGAAAATCCAGTGCCATGAGAGGTAGTCTACCATATACCCCCCCACCAGGGGCCCCAGGATGGGCCCGATCAGTGCCGGTATAATGGCAAAATTCATGGCCTTGATTAATTCGTTTTTAGGAAAGGTCTTGATCAGCGCCAGCTTAGCCACGGGGGTCATCATGCTGGCGCCTACGCCCTGGAGTACCCGGGCAATCACCAGTCCGGTAAGATTGGAAGAGAAACCGCAGAACAAAGAACCTGACGCAAAAAGGATAAGCGCAAAGTTAAAAATACGGCGGGTACCGTACTTGTCGGCCAGGAATCCGCTCACGGGCATAAATACGGCCAGGGTAAGCACATAGGCGATAATGGCATTCTGCATGCTCAGCGAAGACTCCCCGAAATCACGGGCTATGGCCGGCAGCGAGGTATTCAGGATGGTGGAATCCAGCATCTGCATAAAGATGGCAATGGATAAGACGATGGGGAGGTTATTTTTTACTTCCTTTTCAGAAGCCATACTTTATATATTAGTTACGAGGTGATGGTTCCGGGTTTTATGCATTGGATAAAATACCCGTATTAGAGTATAACAAAGTTTTGGGAGAAAATGGTTAATAAATTCCCGGTAATTTCAGAGGTGGGGGGCTATCTGGCCCTGAAGGGGCGTAAGGTGCTAGCAAGCAAGGGGGTAAGGACCCTAGCCCCTAGCCCTGAAGGGGCGTAATGTGCTAGCAAGAAAGGGGGTAAGGACCCTAGCCCTTAGCCCTGAAGGAGCGTAATATATATATATATGGATATACCTGATATAGGATATATCACCTTTTCAGGGCCGTAGGGATGCCCCTCGGCCCGCTGCGCACCGCGCTGCGCCCGGGCCGGGCGGCCGCTCAGGGGGGGTGGGCAGAGGGGGTGGAATCACAGGGCTGTGCCCTGTGTTAGGGGATGACGCCCTTTCAGGGCTTAGATGCGGTCATCATTAGCGTTGTTTGATCTTCCTTTCTTTATCTCTTTGTTATTGCCGAAACGGTAGTTCAGGGATAGTCCTGCACGGCGAGAATCGGAATAGTTCAGGGAAGTGATGTAGGCGTTGGTGATATTGGTGCTGTGGATCCGGGTTTTCCAGGAATAGAAGACATCGTCGAACGATACGTTCAGGCTGGCTTTTTCTTTCAGGAATTTGTACTGGAAGCCCAGGTTCACCATGTAGCGGGCAGCGGTGATGGTCTGGCCGTTCAGGTCGCGGCTGGCATAATTAATATATGTGGAAGCGCTGAGATTTTTAGTAAGGGTGAAATGGTTATTGAGCTCTATCCGGGCCACATTTATGCTGTAGTCCAGGTTTTCCACGTATACTTTCCCTCTCAGGCCTATATGTGCCAGACGAACCCTGTAATTGACATTCCACCATTTTGCCGGCCTGCTGTTCAGTCCCAGGCTGAGCATATACATATACCCTTCCGCTATGTTGTCGTATTTGGTATAGAAAATATTATTAATGGTTTCCGTGGTGGGAAGGATGACATCAGTAAACGGGTTATAATGCGCTGCAATTTCATATTTTCCCCTGCTTCTGAAATTGATTTCAAAACGGTTTTGCATCTGCGGATTGAGCTCGGGGTTACCGGTGGCATAGTTATACGGGTCGCGGTACTCCATAAACGGGTTCAGGTAGAGGTAATAGGGGCGCACCAGGCGTGTCTGGGTCAGAAAAGTAAGCACGTTGGTTCCGGCGGAATCCAGCTTATAGCTCAGGATGAAATTATGAAACAGGTTTACGTAAGAACGCTCAAAACCCGAGCGCTCCACGGCCTCATTTCCCAGCTGCAGGCCCTCTGCGCGAGTGGTTTCTACCCGGAAACCGGCTTTTACATCCCAGCGCCGAAACCTTTTGCTTCCGCTCACATAAGCGGCATTGATATTCTCTTTGTAAAGGAAATGGTTGGTTTTCATCCAGCCGGGCACCGGTCCGTTCTCCCGGATATCAAAATAGCGGTTATCATTATCATTGTTCATGAAGCTGCTTTTCAGGCCGGCTTCCAGGTTTCCGCCTTTTATGGGATAGATGTAATCCAGGTTAACCGAACGGGTGCGGATCCGGGTATCCAGCACATACTCAAACGGTTCGGTGGCGTTGAATCGCCGGGTTCCTTCCATGAGGTAGCGTACCTGGTTTACTTCGAGCGACAGCTCCCGGCCTTTGAATTTCCGGCTGATATAGGCTGCTGCTCCGTCAAATGTCTTTTGTTCTTCATTCGGGTTGATCACGGTATAGGCCCCGGCATCTTCCCGGTTTACAATGGTCCTTTCAGAAGGCGAAAAGGGGCGGCTGTTCCTGTAAAATACCCCCAGGGTGGTTTTATCATTGAGGAAATAGTCGAGGCCGCCATGCACATTAAAGCCTCTGTCGCGGCTCAGGTTTCTTATATCGGTGCTTACCTCCGTATTTTCGTTTAAGAAACGGGTATTCCTTGACTCATTGTCTTCATAGGTTTCATTGAAATACCCGGCAGAACCATAAGCATACACTTTGCCCTGGTTATAGTTCAGGCTGATGCCGTCAAAATTGCGAAAGTGTTTTCCGGCGCTGTGGGAAATATTCAGGCTTCCGGCCCACCCGATGTTCCGGTTCTGACGGAGCTTAAGATTGATAATGGCCCCTCCGGCCGCGTCATATTTCGCCGGCGGGTTATCCATCAGCTCTATTTTTTCAATATCCGTGGCGGCCAGTGACCTCAGATAGTTTTGCAGATCACGACCTGACAGGTGGGTAGGCCGGCCATTAATAAACACGGCAACGCCTGATTTTCCGTTCAGCGAAACGGAATTATCCTGAACATTTACACCGGGGGTTTTCTCCAGAAGGCTGTAAGCACTGCCGGTATTTCCGCCGGGCATGGCGTCTACATTCACAATGGTGCGGTCTATTTCATTTTCTATCATGGGCTTCCGGCCTTTTACTACCAGCTCATCCAGGGCTATTTCAGAAGACGATTCCAGAACCAGGTTACTGAAAGTATAAGAGGGTTTCACCGGGGCCGACCGGTATTCGCGGTATCCTATAGACGTTACCTTGATCGTATACTCCCGGTCAGCGTTCAGCTGATCAAAACGGAATAGTCCGGAAGAATCGGTAAATTTTCCCTGTATCAGCAGGCTGTCGGCATAGAGCGTAACGGTGGCCCCGGGCATGGGCTCATTTTTTTTATCGGTTACATTTCCGGAAATGGTTTGTGCCATCCCCTTTCCCGTGATGATTAACAGCAGTAATAACTTTTTCATTTGTTTTGAATTTTTCTTCAAATCTCCGGGGCTGAAGATTCAGAGGAAAATTCAGATGACAGACAGCCCGGAATACATGACGGAGGCCAGGTATTTGAGGACGAAATATATTCATCATTAAAAACCGGATTTCTGCCCATCTTTTCGTGGTTTTCATCATCTTTGTTTTACCAAGCAGTCCTTCCGGGGGAAGTTTGCAGGTAAAAACGTATTATGCTAAAGCTTCTGAAAAAATACTGGATATGGCTGGTGATTCTGAGCATCCCGCTCTGGAACATCTTCAATATGATCTTTGCCCCTATGGGCATAGCTGAGGAAGAATCTGTGGCTACGGGTAGCGTAATTTTGTTTTACCTGGGGCTGTATATCGGGTATAGCGTGGCGGTGATGTACTTCAGAGATACCCTGGAGGTGCCGCAGCACACTATCTTTCGGGGAACGGCGGCCGTAGCCACTATGGTGGTCCTGTTTATCGGTGCGATTCGCTACAGCCGGCATTCTCCCTATGAATCATCTAACGCCTTCCTGATCATCTTCAGCTCTTTCCTGCTGGCTATTCTCCTGGCCCTGGCCGGTACGGCATTCCGGCTGGTTTCCCGGAATAAGCTCCGGGCTTCCGAGTCTATGGCCCTGGTCAGCCGGAGCGAGCTCCAGCTCCTGCAGTCGCAACTGAGCCCGCACTTTTTATTTAATACGCTGAACAATCTCTACGGGCTTTCCCTGGTGAAAGATGATAAATTACCCGGCCTGCTGCTAAAGCTCTCTGAACTGTTACGCCATTCGGTTTACCAGGGCAGCAGTACGTTTGTTCCGCTGAATGAAGAGATCAACTATATCCGGAATTACATAGAATTTGAAAAAATCCGCCTGGAAGACCGTCTTTTATTATCGGTTAACCTGGAGGAGTCCGGAAACCTGACCATAGCCCCTATGCTGCTGATCGTATTTGTTGAAAATGCCTTTAAACACTCCAAAAATACCGCGGATCAGTCGATTAAAATAGATATAAATCTAAAAGTATGGGAGGATCGTATCCTGTTTTCCGTATTCAATTCGTTTGATCCTGCCCAGGTAAACCAGAATACTTTAAACAAAAACAGCGGCCTGGGCCTGGAAAATGCCAAAAGAAGACTGGAACTTCTTTACCCGGGCAAACATGAACTAAGCATAGAAGAAACGGCAGACACCTATAAAGTACTTTTACAACTAAAAACCTCCTGAAATGAAGTGTTTAATTGTAGATGATGAACCCATAGCCCGTGAAATTCTGAAGACCTACTGTTCCCATTTCCCGGATTTGCAGCTGGCAGGGAGCTGTGGCAATGCCCTGGAGGCAAAACGGATACTGGAGACGGAAACGGTGGATGTGCTGTTCCTGGATATCAATATGCCCGTACTGGACGGAATATCTTTCCTGAAAACCCTGCGTTCCAAACCTAAGGTAATCCTGACCACGGCATACAAAGAATACGCTGCCGACGCCTTTGACCTGGAGGTCACCGATTACCTGGTGAAGCCGTTTTCCCTGGAGCGTTTTATCCAGGCGCTGGACAAAGCACGGGAGTTACATGCGAAAGCAGCCGCCGTGATTCCGGAAGAAGAGCCGGTGGTATATCTGAAATCAGAGGGTAAGATTTTCCCGGTGCGGTTTAAAGATATTCTTTATGCTGAAGCCAACGGAAACTATACGCTGATCTTTACGGAAAACCAACAGCTGAAATCTCCGATGACGTTTACGGCTTTTGAATCGCTTTTACCGGCTGCGGGTTTTGAAAAAATTCATCGCTCTTTTATTATTAACAAAAGTAAAATCACCCACATAGAAGGTAACCGGGTTTTCCTGGGGAAATACGAAGTGCCGGTAGGCCAGAATTACAGGGAGCGCTTTCTTAAAAACCTGGGAATCTAAACGGTTTCCTCCCCTTTAGCACTCAGCAGCGCCACCACGCACATCCCTAACGTTAGGGGAACCAGGAACAGCAGCGAGTACGTCCAGTCGGAGGTCCAGTCATAGATCCAGCCGAAAAGCGGGGGAGAAGCTGCCGCGATGAGGTAGCCGAACGACTGCGCCATACCCGACAGCCGGGCTGCATTCTGAGGGGTTTTTGTTTTTAATACAAAAAACATGAGCACAATGCTGAAGGCCAGTCCGGTACCAATACCTATACAGATCACCGAGGGGATCACATAAGTAGTTTTAAAGAAGATCAGTCCTGATATTCCGAGTAACAAAACCACGGTAGTAAACAGGATCAGGCGGGTATGTTTTTTTACTCTTGCCGTAATCACCGGCCCCAGAAGCGTAATGGGCAGCTGGGTCATCTGGATATAAGAGAAGGTCCAGCCGGCCTGCTCTTCAGTCATGCCCCATTCCTGCAGCACCACGGGAAGCCAGGCTACAAATACATAAAACAGGCAGGATTGCAACCCCATAAAAATAGTAATGTACCAGGCCAGGCGCGACCTCAGAAGCTCGGAAAAGCCCCCCGAAGCCGTGGCTGCTCCTGCCTGAACAGGCCGCAGCTGAGGTATCCACACTAAAAAGCCTACTATAGCCGGAATGACCCATACCCCTATAGAACCCTGCCAGCCCCAGCCGGTCAGAAGACCGATCTGCACACTGAAGCCTGATGCAAGTACCCCGGCTATGTTCATGGAAAGGGCATTTATGCCGGTCATTAACCCCATTTTTTCAGGAAAACGGAGCTTAATAAAGGCTGGCATCAGTACGTTACCCACGGTAATGGCCACACCGATCAGCCCGGCACCCACGAACAGTAAGTGCATATCACCGGAAGCTCTGGCCAGCAGCCCCAGAGCCAAAACAGGCATAGAATACCAAAGCACTTTCTCCAGGCCCCATTTTGCAGCCAGCTGAGGGGTAAAGATAGAGAGGCAGCCAAATGCCAGCAGGGGCAGCGTGGTGATGAGCCCGGCCTGCAGGGTATTCAGGTTCAGCCGGCCGATAATCTCATTCATCACCGGGCTGATAGAGGTCAGCGGAGCCCTCATATTAACGGCAACCACCACTATACCCAATACGGCAAGTAAGATGCCTTTTCTGTTCTCTTGATCCATAGCCACTTTTAAAAGCCGCGAAGATACGCCTTTATCCGGCACGCTGTACAGTTCTACGTGCTTAATCCTTTATCAGGCCCTTTTCCCGGTACTTTTGGATAAACATTTTATCCAGCTCTTCAGAGTCTTTGTACTTTTTCCGGAGTGCGGTCAGCTTTTTGTGAAGCTCCTCCCTGACCCGGGCATAGGCCGGGTCGTGGTACACGTTTTTCAGCTCGTTTTTATCCAGCGTGCGGTCATAGAGCTCCCATTCATCCACATCATAGTAGAAATGCACCAGCTTATATTTTTCCGTAACAATACCGTAGTGCCTTTTCACCATGTGCACGCCGGGGTATTCGTAATAGTGGTAATAGGCAGCATCTCGGAAGTTTTTGCCTTTTCCTTTAAAAACGGGCAGCAGGCTTTCACCCTGCATATCGGCGGGGGCTTTTATGCCCGCAGCATCCAGGAAGGTCTGGGCAAAATCGAGGTTCTGCACCATCTGGGAGTTTTTAGAGCCCGGCCGGATCACGCCGTCCCATTGTACCAGCAGCGGGGTTTTGAAAGATTCGTCAAAAATAAAACGCTTGTCGTACCAGCCATGTTCGCCCAGGTAAAAGCCCTGGTCAGAAGTATAAACAATGATGGTGTTTTTATCGAGGCCGTTGGCTTTCAGGAAGTCGAGCACCTTTCCCACACCCTCATCTACGGCGGCTATGGTGCCCAGGTAGTCCTGCATATAGCGCTGATAGCGCCATTTCATCTTATCTTTTTCGCTCATTTCGGGAAAGTCTTTGATGAACTGCTCGTTCATCTTCCCGTAGGCGGCATCCCATTTCTTCCGCTGTTCCGGGTTCATTCTCCCCACCACGTAATTATAGTTTCCTTTGTCATAAGTATGGCTTTCTTTAATACCCAGCTTATCCATATTTTCCGGGAAGATCTTGGAATCTCCCGCCCAGTTCATGTGGGTCAGCAGGTTCATCTCAGCTTCTTTACTGGCCCGGCCACGGCCTTCGTAATTATCAAAGAGGGTTTCAGGTTCGGGGAATTCTTTTTGGAGGTATTCTTCAAAATGCCTTTCCGCGGGCAGCCATTCGCGGTGCGGTGCCTTATGCAGGTACGCCAGGAAGAAGGGTTTTTCCGGATCCCGCTCGTTTTTAAGCCAGTTGAGGGTAAAGTCGGTGATGATATCAGTTACATACCCGGTAAACTTTTTACGGCCCTCTTTTTGAGTAATGAAATCCGGGTTATAGTAATCGCCCTGATCCGGCAGGATTTTAAATTCATCAAAGCCTTTGGGGTTATTGCCGAAATGGAGCTTCCCGAACATAGCGGTCTGGTAGCCGTTAGCCTGTAAAATCTGCGGGAAGGTAACGTTAGTGGTATCAAACGGGAAGTTATTATCAATCTTACCATTGATGTGGGAGTGTTTCCCCGTCAGGATCACCGCCCGTGAAGGGGAGCAGATGGAGTTAGTGACACAGGCATTGGTAAAAAGCATACCGTTCTGCGCAATCCGGTCGATATTCGGCGTGTGCGTCAGCTTCGGATTATAGGCGGAGATGGCCTGGTAAGCATGGTCATCTGACATGATGAATACGATGTTCGGGCGGGCGGACGGCTTATTTTTTGCCCTGAAACCCCAGAAGATCACCCCCAATATCGCAACAAAAACAAGAATCCCTCTTTTCATAATTATTTACCTGTTAAGACGAGTATTTTCAAAATGAATTCAAGATAGAAAAAAGTTACCTGTTTCGCTACATCAGGTGCCTTTTCAGTCTGTAATGACCAGCATTTTTATCTTTCTTTCCCCGTCTGACAGGCGTAATCCTATTTTTTTTAATTCTTCGTGAATCTGTTCAGGGCTTTCATTAAACCAGGGAAGATCTAAATCATATTTTCCCGTTAAACCGGTTTCGTCCACCACCGGAATACCCAGCCTGTTCTGAAGAAACTCACTTACCCAATCGATGGATGAGGCTTTCATCGACATCCCTTTCCCACTTTCACTATACTCTGTCTTTGTTCCGGGCAATGACTTCCGGAGAGGAATATCCCGGGATAACCCGGACAGTATTTTAACCTTACGGGTTTTTTCTTCTGTTTTTACAGTGTAAGGGAAGTAGATGGATAATTGGTTTTTCATTATTTCGAACCGCTTTTCACCCAGGTCTTCCGGTACGATCAGGTCAAAACAAACCGCATTTTGCTTACTCCATTTTAGTCGGGCAGGTTCTTTTACGTTTATGAGCGTGCGGATGGCCGGCGGGAACTGCCAGGCTATTTCAAACAAGGTAACGGGAGAAAGATTCACTCCTACAATTCGTCTTCCGGTATAAGGGCCTGTTCCCCTGGAGTTGGAAAAACCGGGGTACCCTTCTTTAAAGCGCGTAAAGGTTACCTGGTATGAAAAATCCCCGTCACCGGAGAGCAGCTTATCCGGATCAAAATCCATTATGTCTTTCTTCTCCCGGAGAGATACGGGCTCATCATTGATCACTTTTTGAACGATCTCCTCTGTAATTTCCGAAGAGGTGGTAATTGCTCTCACTATTCCTTTCCTATCAATAATCACCAGGTGCGGGATCGACCGGTGCGGAAAAATATCTGCTATGGTCCTGTCTTCGTCGAGTACAACGGGAAGGGTTAGTTTACGTTTATCCAGAAAACGCTCTATTCTTGCTTCGGGGTCATCGGTAACCGTAATCACCTGTAACTGGTCACCAAATTTATGCTGAAGGCCTTCCAGCTTAGGAAAAGCACTGATACATGGCCCGCACCAGGTGGCCCAAAAATCAAGAAGTACCACCTTATCTTTGAAATGGCTTAATTTTGCCCCGGGTTTTTCATAATTCACTATCTTTTTAAAAAATATTTCCGGAGATTTTTCACCTATACTTTTCTGGCCCAGGGCCGTTACGGTAATTCCCAATAGAAAAATAAGCTTCTTCATATTATCTGTATTTTTCGGCAAAAGTATCCGGCCTGCCCTTCCAAACAGGTTAAACAATAAAAATTAGTGTGAATTAGTGTGAAAGAACCCTGTTAATCCCTTTATCATAAGCTATTTTTGATGTTTATGAGACCGTATACGGAGTGAAAAAGAATATCATCATCCTTCTATGCATCACGCTGCTTACCATCGTAGGTCTGCAACTGCATTTCAATATCTCAAGCTACAGAACAGAGGAGGAAATATTCAAGCGGAAAGTAAATGAAGGACTTAAACTATCGGTGAATAAGTCTTTTGAACAGAAGAGGGCCGCAGTGATCAGCGAGCTGAAAGCCTATCTGAATGATGAATCAAAAGTAAAGATTTCCTGTCAATGGAGCCCTAAAAATGAAATGACCATTTTTACCATTGCTGATGTGGATACTTCGAAACACGGGCTACACAAAGCAAGCTTTAGTAAAGAGAATATCCCGGAGAAAATAGATTCCATTACCCCCGAAGTAAAAAAGCGCTTTATAGATATTTTTTTAAGGGATGTGGAAAATGAGCTAAAGAAGGGGGCGATCTGGTACTACACGATTAATATCGGAGATTTCTTACATCAACGGTATTTTAAAACACCGATAGAGCTTACAGAGATAAGAAAAATCTACCGTGCTTACTTAAACGAAAACTTCATTTATGATGAGTTTGAGCTCAACCCCAACGTAAAGGCGCCTCACCTCATCCCGACTCAAAAGATAAACATGAACCTGTACCGGGTTGTGGAACCTCTCTATGTACAAGCCTTCTTTAAAAGTCCGTATACTTATATTATACGCAAGCAGGCCGGAGCATTGATCGGGTCGCTGCTCCTGGTCCTGATCGCTTTGTTCAGCTTCGGCTATATGTTAAAGGTGCTGCTTTCGCAGCAAAAGCTTAACGAACAGAAAGACCAGCTGGTTACCAATATCACGCATGAACTCAAGACGCCTCTGGCCACCATTCAAATCACGGCGGAAGCCATTAAGGCTTTTGATCTGACCCCGGAAGAGCGTCAGAATTACCTGGATATTATCCTTAAAAATACCGAATCACTCGACAGGCTGACCACCGGAATCCTTACCGAAGCCCGGGCAGGTCAAGTGAAGCCGCAGATGCAGCCGGTAGCAGTTTCTGCTTTGGTTGATGCCATCCGTATAAATATGGATCAGATTGAAATTGTAAATGAAATTAATACCGGATTGTCTCTTACCACTGATCCTGGATTATTGACAAAGATCTTTCAAAACCTTATTGACAATTCTGCCAGGTATAACAGCAGTGAGCTTAAAAGGGTGGTTATTTCTGCCATAGAAAGTCGGCGGAATGTACAAATTACTGTCTCCGACAACGGTATAGGAATCCCGGATGCAGATAAGGGGAAAGTTTTCGAAAGATTTTACCGGGTTCCTACGAAAGACATCCATGATATCCGGGGTTATGGCATAGGCCTTAGCTATGTAAAGCAGGTTATGAAAATACTGAACGGCCGTATAGAGCTGAAAGATAATTTCCCCCAGGGAAGCGTATTTACACTTACTTTCCCCAAATGATGAAGAAGGTATTGATTGCAGAAGATGAGGTTTCTCTGGCCGGGGTGATTGCCGACAGCCTGGTCCGTCATGGATATTCTGTTAAGGTAGCGGAAAATGGCCTGGAAGCTATTAAGTATTTGCAAACCGAAACCTTTGACCTCTACCTGCTTGATGTGATGATGCCCCGGCTTAGCGGCTGGGATGTGGCGGAAGAGATCAGAAAGCAGGATGCTCAAACCCCTATCCTGTTTCTGACGGCCAAAACCGGGAAAGATGATCTTATTAAAGGTTACGGATCAGGGGGCAATGATTACCTCAGGAAGCCCTTTCACCTGGAGGAATTGTTACTTCGCATAAAAGAATTACTGAACAGGAATTCAGAATCAGAGGTTCCCGGAGCCACTAAGATCGGCCTGTACACTTTCCATCCGGTGAGGCAGGAGCTTTCCTTTCAAAACGAAACCGAGAGCCTGTCCTATAAAGAATCCGAGCTTCTGAAGGAGTTGATCGCCTGTAAAGGCGAAGTGCTGCCCCGGAAAAAAGTATTACTTCAGCTTTGGGGAGATGACGATTTCTTCAGTACCCGTAATATGGACGCTTACATTTCCCGGTTAAGGAAGAAGCTATCCAAAGATCCGGACATCCAGATCATTAATTTACGGGGCTACGGTTATAAGCTGATCACCTGAACAGGCTTTCAGTATCCAAAAATTCTATTAAAACTTTGCCCGTTCGAAAGTATATTGCTGATCTCCACACTTTGTTTTTGCGGCAGCTTTGAAATATATTCTCCTACTGATTGAGCTACTTTCTGTACTTCATCGCTGCATTTTGCCTTAGGCGGATAGCGGTACAGCAGCTCTATGGCCTTTTCCATCTGGTAGGCAACGCCTGAATTGGCCAGTATTTTTATCCTGGGGAGGACCTCTCCGCAAAATTCATCGGAATAGGCATTTTCAATCCGGGCCACCAGGTCTTTTGCTTCTTTTCCGCAGGCACTGTCTTCTGTCTTCTTTGCTTTTGCATATGCCTCTTTCAGGTTTTTCCGCCTGAAATATTCTTCGGCTTCTGCCACAACGGAGCTACAATTGACGGAATAGTGATGGTCCAGAGTACGGTTGATGACCATCAGGCTGTTTTTAAGGCCTTTGCTATCTTCTATAAAAGCCGTGGAGAGCTTTTCATACGCTTCCCATTTGTTTTTCACCTTAACATTACAGGAAAAACTCCAGGTAGTATCCGGTTTTCCGGAGGTGTTTTTCAGGCGGACCAGAACTCTTGCGTTTCCGGAAAAAGAATTAGTCAAACCTTCCAGCTGGTGCAGGCGGGAGAGGTCACAGGAAATCTGTACCTCATTTTCAGATACCGGGTCTATACCGGTCAGTCCTATCCGCTGAATTTCTGACAGCAGCTTTTCCTGGTCATAGATATCTGAAAGCTGAAGCCGTACCCCGTGTTTCTGGCTTACTGCCTGCACCGATGCAAGGATACAAAGGGCTAAAATAACAAATTGCTTTTTCATTTAGTTAATGGTAAAAACCAGGCTGTTTCCGTTAATGGTCTGGGTACATTGAATCTCTTTACTGCGAAGAAACCTCCTGAAATCAGAGGCAAACCGCGATACCCGGAAATTATTCCCCGATTCATCTTTCAGCGGTACTTTTACCATATCAAACGTGAGCTGGTTACGGGTCATGCCCTGAATGTGGTATTTGCCTTTATAGCTCTTTCCCACGATATAGTCTTCGATAATATCGGAAAGAAAGTTACCTTCCTTGTCTACCTCGGTATCCATTTTTAATTTAGAATCTTCGTGAATTCCTACCTTTACCGTGATTGTCCTCCCGTTATCAATGATATCCGTGAATTTTTCCTGGATGGTGTTCAGCAGGTTGGGGACTTCCGTATCAGCCACTTTTTCTACCAGCTTTTCAAAGTTGGTGGTATAGAATTTGGGGGAATTACCCACCTTATTGGCATACGATTCACCGGAAAAAGCGTCATAGGCGGTAAAGATGAGGGTAACGCTGTTGCCGGTGTTGGTATAGTTGGCGTTAGCTTCCACTTCCACATACACATCGGCTCCGGAGTTATTGATTACCTCATCTTTGAGATCTGACTTCTGATCTTCCTGAATGGCCCCGGTATTCGCTGCCTGCTTAATTTTTGCCCTTAAATCTATGGTGTTAACCCCCTTTTTGTCAAAAGCTTCCTTCACTTTAGTGATGGCCACCCTGACCAGCTCATTTTGCTCATAGGCGGTTCTCAGGCTGGTTCCTTCCTGTGAAAAGGGGATCACCATAATGGTAGGCTGGGTATTGGCCGGGGTGGAGTTCTGGCCTGTCAGCCGGCCGGCTGAAAACAGGAGGATAAGGAGTAAGGTTCCTGAGATTTTCATTGATGAGTTTCTTTATAGTCCGAATTTTCTGATCACCCCGTTTTGTTCAAGGTATTTTCTTAAAGCAGGGATATCAAATGTTACCTCCTGGGTTACGGTTACAGCACCTTTACTATCCTGCCGCTCTGTCAGCCGGGAATCAGTCATGAATGTCCTGTATCCTTCATTAAGGATCAGCTCATTCAGGGCCTGCTTACTCTTCGCCATGGCCTCTTTTTCATTGCTGATAACCGGATCTGCCTGTAATGAACCGGGGATTCCCCGGAAAAGGATGTTCTCGAGGGCGTTTACTTCGGCAAAGCTTACGGCCTTGTTCACATTTTCAGCGGTCTGAACGCTGTTAACCGATAACAGCCCGTTTTGCTGACGGCTGAGATTCACCATTCCCGAACGCTGGTATTCATAGGCGATTTTTTGTTCTGCCGGTTTCTTCCCGGCGGTGCAGGAAAGAATAATGATGAGGCAGAGCCAAAGTACATTTTTTTTCATTATTGTCTTTTCAATTTATATTCCAAAATCAATGGCTTTCCCTGTTGCTGTGCTTCCCATATTTCCTTCTCTCCTTTTTTAACCTTAAATTTAGCCACCAGGTCAGATAACGGCTCATCAAAAGAGGCTTCGCCGATTTCCAGTTTTCTTTTTAAGACTTTATTCCCTACTTTTTCGTCTACCAACTCATAAATAGCAAGGGTTTCTCCGAAAGCAAACCCGAAATCAGATTGTGCGATAAAAGACTTTAGCTTTTCTTTTGAAACATCTCCGTTCCTTACAAGCGTAACCGGCTTTTCGAAAGTCTCTATCAGGAGATTCTTTGCTGCAATTGTATAATTCATATTTAACCAGCCCTGAGGTATTTCATTCCCCATAACGCGCCCTGTCTCAATATCCGTGGCCCATAAGCGCCCTTCATCTTCATAAAAAAGATATTTTATCCCCAATTGCTTATTGAGTAGCTCCTCGCTTCCATTATCCAGGAACTGGTCTGATTTTGCGAGGTTATAAAACGCGAATATTTCCGGTGCATTCCTTTCTATTACTGTCAATCCCGGCAGGCTGTACAGCGTGGTTTCATAATTCATCTCACAAAAGACGCAGGTTTTCTTTACCCCCACTTTATACTCCTCCGTACGGTCATTCAACTGACTACTATAGGCCAATGCCGACGAAGTATTATGAAAGATCAGCAGTTCCGCATTATTTCTCATCAGCTCAGCCAAAGCCTTTTTGCCTACTATATTAGCGATAACGGCCTTCCCGGATTTTTCTGTCACCTCATTTACCCAAAAGGTATTTACATACCGTAATGATTTCTTACCATTGAAGTCTGCCACCTCATAAAGAAAAACATTTGTTGAAGCTTTTAATTTGTCCTGGGGCGAAACTTCAAAATTTATACTTTTGATTTTTTTTTCATCTGTGGCTTCGGGATCCCTGAGAACCCGGTAAGCCCTGCCTATTTTCTCAGAATCAAAGTCTTTTAACTGATTAACTATATTTTCGGCATTAAGAACTAAAAGTTCACGCATCCGTTCCCTCATCAGGGGCATATATTTTTCTCTGACCTTCGCCAATTGTTTCGTGTAAGCATCCGGTTTTTCTTTTCTCAATTTTGCCGGGTCTCCGCCAAACTCTTCCGAGAATTTTTCCAGTTTAACAATATCTCTTTTTTTCTCATCCCAAATCAGGCCTGTACGGGTTTCCGGCCTGTAACCTACCTGTTTAATACTGATAATCCTGGAGGTTTTTACTTCCACCAGTTTGGTATTCATCCGGACCCCCGCTATCAGCCTGAAATAGGCTTCCTTTGTTTTGCCGGTAGTGTCGGTAACCAGGGTTATGTCAATATCATTAAGGTTATTTACCCAGGCCATCTCTGCAAACCTGATCATCCCAATAGGTTTGAGTGGCCTTTTTCCTTCATGCGTATAGTTTATTTTATGCGTTTGTTCGTTCCAGTCGAACAAATGAACCTCCCGGGATCCCAGCAGCAGTTCCTCTACCCGGGCGTGCAAAAGCTTCATTATTTTATCTTCCTTATTGCCGCTGTTTTTCAGTATGGCATTTTCAAAGTCATTTTGTGCATACGAAAATGTGGACAAGGCACTCAGAATGGCCAAGAGTATATATTTTTTCATTAATATGGTTTTAAAATATCCTGATTTATTTTTTAAACAATAATAAGCTTACCTGACGGAGACCCTGCACAAAAGTTCTGTCCCCTTATTAACTTCAATTAATACCTGCTCAGCACCGTCTGTTATTTCAAGAACAGAAAAATTCTCATCTTCCACTTTTACAATCGTTCCTTTGCCTACCACTTCTTTCCTGGAAACGGTTTTCCCGCCTACTTTTTCCTCTGTATTTTTAAAAATGTCAAATTTGTAGCCGTTTCTGATGCGAAGATCTTTCCCGGCCGCTACCAGTAGCTCTTTCGCTTTTTTACCTTTGAAAGAAAGTATTCTGACTACCGGAATGCTGCTTTCAAAACATTTGGCGTTAATCTCCAGCAGCATGGCGGTTACCTGTTGCCTCAGGTCTTTAATCCCCAGTATGTTCCTGTCCAGCTGCTTTTCGGAGGAACAAAGCACCCGTTCTTCCTTTACATCAAAGATCTGGATCATCAGGGTGTAGGTATCCGTATCAAACAGGCTCTGCACCAGGTAATCCACGCCCTCGCTTTTTCCCTGCTCCACCACGTAGCCGTCCATGAAGTTCTCGGTTTTCTGCAGTTCTTTTTCAAAGGTGATGAAGTAAATATTTTTACGGTCTATGGTAATAAAATCGGGATTATTGGAGTAAAAATCCACACAATAGGCCGGAACGGCACCAAAGACGCTTCCATTCTGGCTGTTCAGGGAAGAGTAGGCATTGCTTTTTGAACTAAATCCTACCACGTTGTATACCCCTATCCTTTTCTGGGCATAAGAAGAAACAGAGCAAAGCATCAGTAAGCCTGAAATAAGACCTATTGAAAAAGAAAATTTTTTCATAAAAACGTAAGAAATGAAGATGAGTTATTTGCTGACAAAAAGGCCCGCAGGCCGGTCCGGAAGGTGAGTTAAGGTTACAAAGGTGTATCAGGTTTTGGGTTTCGAGTCGCAAATGTATATCTTTTTTGATTGCTGATATCAAAATTTTACAGAATTAAATAATAACAAATTAGCCGGGAATGACTGAAACTTTTATTTTTGAATTTATAAAGCCTCCGAACCCTGATGAAGAAATACAAAATACTGATCGTGGATGACCATAAGATCCTGTTAGACAGCTTGTCTCTTCTGATTAACTCTATTGATGACATGGAGGTAACAGGAACACTTGGTGACAGCCGGAATGTGTTGGGTTTTCTGGCTGCCCATGAGGTGGATATCCTGGTTACAGACATGAATATGCCTTACTCAAACGGCATAGACCTGACTTTAAAAGTACGTAATTTATATCCTGACCTGAAGATACTGATGCTGACGGTGAATGATACGGCTGAAACCATACGGGAAGCTTTCCAGGCGGGGATATCGGGGTATATTACGAAAAAGGCCAGTAAGGAAGAATTAACCACAGCCCTTCATACGATTCTGAAGGGAGAAAAGTTTTTCAGCAACGAGGTAATGAAAGAGCTGCTGAACCCTTCTATGGCCGTTTACGAAGAGGCCAGCCTTAACGATCTGAAAGCTTTATCTGCACGCGAGCTGGAGGTGATCCGGCTGATCGCCCAGGAGTATTCTTCATCGGAGATTGCAGAACGCCTGTTTATCAGCCCGGGCACTGTAGAAAACCACCGCCATAACATCCTACAGAAGCTGGGCGTAAAGAATTCTATCGGTATTATTAAATATGCTCTGAAATACCGGCTGATCTGACCTTTCAAAGGTTGTGGGCTATACGCCGCACGTCTTCATAGATATCGTCGAGAATCTGTACAAAGGAACGTTGATCGGGCGTAAGCTTCTCGGCACTTTCAATACGCCATTTCATAGCGGCGATTTTAGTATTCAGGTTATCGTGCAGCTCTGATGCCACCCGTTTTCTTTCAATGGTTTGTCCTTTAGAAACCGCCCGGGAGATTTCTTCGTTTTTCCGTTTTAATTCTTCGTTTTTAGACTTCAATTTCCGGTTACTGTTTACTACAAAACCAGCCGCCGCCATTCCTATGATCATAATCATGAACAGGGCATTCCGAATGGTGCGGTTTTGCCCCTCAGAACTCAACAGGTTTTCATTTTCCAGTGTGGTAATTTTATTTTTATGCTTTTCGGTTTCGTATTTCAATTGCCATTCGGCAAAACCCCGGTTCAGCTTTTCTACTTCGGATTCCTGGTCATAAGCTCTTACCTTCTCCAGATAATATAGTGCTGAATCGGCCTGTCCGTTATATTTGTAGGCTTCGTACAGGGTTTTGTTCATATAATTGGAAAAGTAGGGAAACTCCATAAAATTCACCCGGTTTACAGCAAGTGTAGCGTATTTCAGGGCTTTTTTATATTCTTTCCGGCTCAGGTAGTAGCGCCCTCCAAAGCCCGCCACCTGCCCCAGCACGTACCCGGCCTGGTTATAGCCGGGCCGCCGAAGGCATTCAGCTACTATCTGCTCCAGGATATGCTCCCCTTTCCGGGTTTCGCCAAGATATAGATAATTCAGACTCTGACCCAGCCGGGTAATATGGTAATAATCAAACCATTTTTCCTTATCCTGGTCTTTGATCAGGTCAAAAATCTCATCGATCATCCGCAGGGATTCCCTGTAGTCTTTGAGAATAAAAAGGGTATAGGCCGCCCAGGTGATCTTTATATTGGCCGTTACTCCCAGGTTACCCACTTTTTCCGCGGCTTTAAATGCTTCGGCAAAGTAGTCGGAATACCTGGTTTTTGCCTCTTCAGGAATACTGTTTTCATACATATTCCAGGTCATCAGAGGAATAAATTTATTATTGACTATCCCGAAATTCTCTTCATCGTTCAGCTTTCTGAATTCCAGCATAGCCTTTTCCAGGTAATCAAAGGCCGAATAAAGCCGGTTTTTCCGGAGGTATTCACTTCCCTGCATATAGAAATAATGTGCCTTTGCGGCCGGCCAGTCACTGACCTGCGCATCGGGCGCTATTTTCAGGAGGCACTGGTCTATAAATTCCCTTTCTTCCTTTGGGGATTTTAACCAATAGCTTCTGAACCCGGTAATGAGCAAAGAATCTCTGTCATAAGACGGAGATTCTTCCATAAGGGATTGGATATACTCTTTCTGCGTTCCGGAACCTCCGGCATATCCTCCTGTAACCGGAAAGGACAAAAGCATTATGAGCAAATATTTTTTCATCCTTTCCGGATTTTTCAAAAAACAATCAAACCATTAAAAGAGACCGCCCCGTCAGAGGGAATGTCCATTTCATGTGCCTACCTCTTTCTGAGCTTCGGGCTCTTTGGGTTTCAACTTTCAATGCTTATATTACTGTTTTTTCACCACCCTCAGGGTAACCACTTCACTGCCTGACTCTACTCTCAGCACATACAAGCCCTCCTGCAGCTGCTCCACATTCATCTCCACCACCTCCTCTCTGCCCTCATACCTCACCTGCCGCAGCACATTCCCCAGCAGGTCTACCAATATTACACGGCCTCCTGCCCTCTCTCCCCCTATCTCTGCCCTCAGGTAGCTGCTCACCGGGTTAGGCCAAAGCCTCACTCTCAGGCTCCCGGAATCGACCTCTACCGTGTCTCCCAAAGCCTCTGCCGCCGCCTCTCTCACCCGGTCTCTCTTCTCTCCTCCTGCCAGCAGCACCTCATCTTCCCTGGCCGTACACAGCACTCCGCCTCCAGACCACTCCGTGTTCCTCCCTCCCCTGATCCGATCTGCTGCAAAGAATCCCTCCAGGTACTTCTCCTTCCAGCCCTTCGTCTTCAAACTCCCACGGCTGTGTACATAACCCTTCACCTCTGACTCATTGCCGATCTTCACATCCCCGCCGGCATATACCTTCACCTGCTCGCCCGCTACGTTAAACTCTACCCCTCTCCCCAGCTTTATCCCGTCTCTGACCAGCAATGCCGTCATTCCACTGAAGCTCACCTGCGCCCCCTTCTTCAACTTCAGGCTACGTACCTTCACATCCCCTCCGCTAAACACCACCTTCGAATCCTTCTTCCCTTTGATCCTTCCGTAGCTCCCCTGCGCAAACGTCCGAGTCTCCCCTTTCTTTATCTTCTCCCTCTTCTTCTCCTTCTGGTCATTGCCCCGGAAACTCTCCGGCTCAGGGGCCCGACCCCGCATATACACCGACGACTCACTCTCTTTATCAAAACGGGTCTGCTCTGACTTCACAAACGTACCTTCTTTGCTCACTTCCGTGTTCCTCAGCTTCACCACTCCCTTCCTGCCACTCACTCCGATACCTCCTGAATGAACCTCATTGTTCTTTAATACAATCTTATCCTCTGCCAATACGCCATACGAACACGGGCACACTCCCTCCGGATCACGGATCAGCACTTCCGCTCTCGCCGTGCTCTCATTACCGCTCCCGTCTCGCACCGTCAGCGTCACCAGCCGCCTCCCCAGGTCCGTGCAGCTGAAACTGCTCTGCGAGATGCTCAGTGTCGCGACTCCGCAGTTGTCACTGCTGCCGTCATTGATCTGCTCCGCCGTCAGGGTGGCTTTACCCTCTCCGTCCAGCTCCACTATCCCGTCCGTAGCCCTGGCTACCGGTGCCGTCACGTCTTTGATCGTTACTTTGATTGCTTTCGTGCTGCTGTTGCCGGCTTTATCCCGGATCGTGTAGGTGATCTCCTGTTCCCCCAGGTGGCTACAGTCAAATTCCGTCTGCTGTAACTCCCGGCTTTCTATCCCGCAGTTGTCCGTACTCCCATCATCCACGGCTTCTATCCTCAGGGTTGCTTTCCCCATCTCGTCCAGCTCCAGCGTAACATCTTTGGCTTTCATGACCGGTGCCGTCGTATCGGCTACCGTGATCATTATGCTTATCTCGCTTTCGTTACCGCTCCCGTCTTTCCCCATCAGGGTCACCTCATGGTCGCCCAAATCATCGCAGTCAAACTCACTGCGGCTCAGGCTCAGTTCTGCTATACCGCAGTTGTCCGTACTCCCGGCTCCCACCTCTTCCGCCTTTAGGCCAGCCTTCCCGGTTTCATCCAGGTACAGTGTGACCGGTGCTGCTTTCAGTACCGGTGCCATCTTATCGGTCACCGTCACCTTCACTTCGGCTTCCGTCACTCCGCCCTGTACGTCTTCTACTCTCAGTATCACCGTATGCTCGCCCAGGTCTGCACAGCTGAACTCCGTCTTTGAAGACGCTATGCTCCAGATCCCGCAGTTGTCCTGTATACTCTGGGCCAGCTCTTCTGCACGCAGTACTGCTTTCCCCTCTTCGTTTAATTCAATCTCCATCGCTTTTGTGATCACTACCGGAGGGGTGTTATCTACCACATGGATATCGGCCAGGGCGGTCGACACATTCCCCGACCCGTCCGTGCCCGTCAATATCACCTGAAGGTGACCCAGATCCCCGCAGTCAAACTCCGTACGGTTAAGACTCAGCTGAAGGCCGCCGCAGTTGTCATACGAGCCCGCGTCCACATCCGATACCGTGAGGCTCGCCCGGCCATGCTCATTGAGCTCCAATGTCAGGCTCCTGGCCTTCACCACAGGTGCACTGTGGTCTACCACATGCACCTGGCTGGCGCACGTCGTCGACGCCCCGTGAACGTCTACCACCGTCATCCTGGCCGTGTAGCTACCTACTCGCAATGCCGGGTTAATATCTATGCTGCGGTTAAACCAGTCGTTATTCAGATCATACGAGCCTGCATCCAGGTCTTCTGTCCGCAGGATCGCGTAGCAGTCCTCTTTCACCACCAGCACCACTACCGGCTTACACACCGCCATCGGAGGTACATTGCAATCTTTCCTGGTCAGCGTGATCTGTGATTCGCTTACGCAACCCTGGGAAGAGGTTACTTTTACCTTGTAAATGCCTCCTTCCACGGCCTGGATGCTCCGGGTTTTGGCGCCCGTGCTCCACTCGTAGCTCTTGCCTTCCGGTGCTGTCAGCTTCACTCCGCTGCCCGAACAGAATTCCGTCGGGCCATCGGCCAATATCTTATCTCCCGCACTAACCGGACTCTGAAGCTCTACCGGGCCCGCCAGCGTGTAGCTGCAGCCCCCGTTACTGATACTGAAGGCTGAATAAGCCGCTGCTGAAAGATCTTTCAGTGTGAACGCACCGCTGGCTACCGTTACCGTGGCTGTGGTATCCTTTGTCCCCTTCTTAAAGCTCAGCTCGTAGCTGCCCGATGAAAGGCTCGTACTGAACGCTATGCTGCCGTTGGACGTGTTACAGCCCGTAGGATCCTTCTTTTCTTTCAGCGTCAGGGTGCCCGCTGCCGCAGTCAGCGTCACAGGGCCCGCCAGCGTGTAGCTGCAGCCCCCGTTGCTGATACTGAAAGCCGAATAAGCTGCTGCTGAAAGATCTTTCAGTGTGAAGGCACCGCTGGCTACCGTTACCGTGGCCGTGGTATCCTTTGTCCCCTTCTTAAAGCTCAGCCCGTAGCTGCCCGATGAAAGGCTGGTACTGAACGCTATACTGCCGTTTTTTCCATTGCAGCCTGTAGGGTCTGTCTTTGTTCCCAATGCAAACGTGTGACTGGCCGGGTCCGTTAAAGTGCGGCTGCCCGTGGCAGCTACCTTGCCTTCTTTCCAAGTAATAGAAAAACCGCTGTAAACGCCTTTCCGAAGGCCTGTCAACGTAAAGGCTTTGCCGGCATTTACACTCACCGCGGCCGTGGTATCTTTGTTGTCTATTTTAAAGCTCAATGTGTAGGACCCCTCCTCCAGAGTCGTGCTGAAACCTATGCTGCCGTTTTTACCTCCACAAGTGGTGGGGTTCACCGATGATACAACCGCCAGGCTATGAGGGCTTGTACCTTCGCAAACCGTGGCCTCATTGGCACACGCCCCTGCATTACCACTGATGATGCGGGGTTTATTGGTGGCCAGATAGGCACAGATATTCGGCAGGTTACAGATGGAGAGGACACCGTTATCAACAATATACAGCCCTTTATATTCTTCATAAGTGGTGATGGTTTGGGGGTCTATATTGGCCAGGCCTTCTATCGAAGTAAGCAGGGGATTCGCCTGAATAGCCAATACTCCGTTCAGGCTTTTTAGTCCCGAGAGGCCGTTGAGGTTTTGCAGTTTATCATTAAAACCCACAAATAACGGACCGTTTACTGTCTGAACTCCGGAAAGGCCATCCAGGTTGAGCAACTGGTCATTGTTATCCAAATTCAAGGCTCCCCCTACACTTTTCAGGTTTTTTAATCCGTTTATATCCTGCAGCAGTGGATTGTCTCTGATAGTAAGGTATTCATTAATACCCTGCAGGGCCGAAAAGCCGCTGATGGTCTTAAGCACGGCATTTCCTCCAATAAACAGGTATCTTCCTACTGTGGGCAGTGCTGAAAACCCGCCAATATTAGCCAAAGCCGGATTATCCCGTACGGATATATACTCATCTACTGAAGACAGCGCTGAGAACCCGCCAATATTAGCCAAAGCCGGATTATCCCGTACAGATATATGCCCTTTTACTGAAGAAAGCGCAGTAAATCCGTTGATATTTTGTAACAGGGGGTTCTCCTTAATCGTTACATAGGAAGCTACACTCCGGAGAGCTGCCAGCCCGTTTATCGTTTTCAGCTGGGCATTTCCACTGATATAGACCAGGTCTCCCACCGACTGCAGAGCAGATAATCCGTCTATATTCTGTAGCTGGTCATTATCTTCAAATTGTAAGAAGCCCGAGATACTCTTCAAAGACGACAAGCCGTTAACATTTTTCAAGGCTTTGTTAAAACGGAAGTTTGCAGCCATCCCTACTGTTTTCACATTTGATAAACCATCCATGTTCTCCAGCAAGGTATTACCGCTGACAAACAGATTCTCTCCAATGCTTTCAAGACCCGAAAGGCCTTTAGCACTCAACATCCCTGTTGTATTATAAAAGAGCAACGATCCTCCTACCTCTTTCAAGGCTTCCATTCCTTCTGCACTTTTTAATTCTGTACCCGTGGAAAAGGCAAAAGATCCTGTAATTCTTACGATATGAGATAAGCCTTTTAGGTGGGTAATATTATCACCGGTCAGGCCTATGCTTCCCTGTATCGTGGTACAATGGTTATAGACCACTCCGAAATTATCTACCTGTTCCTGCGTGCGGAAGATGATCTCACCGGTAGGACACTCTACCTGTGAAACCGAACAGGCTGCAACCACTGCATCGGTATCCGCACATTCCCCCAGGTTACCGGAAATATCCCGAGGATAATCTGCTTCCGGTAAGGCCAGGTAGGCACAGATATTCGGTAAATTACAGATCGATAAAGTGCCGTTATCACTAATGGCCAGGTTTCTTATACTTCCGGATGGTATGCCCTTTAGTCCGTCGATAGAGCTAAGGAGATCATTTCCTTCAATAAAAAGGGAGCCGCTATTTTCATGGGGCGTGCCGGTATTAAACTTCTGTACACCGGAAAGTCCGTCCAGGTTTTTCAGGTTAGGGTTTGACCCCAAAATAATATTCCTGGAGACTTCTTTCAGCCCGCTCAGGCCGTTAATCTGGGATAAGGCATTAGCGGCAATTGACACGGCCCGGGCGCTGGTGATCCCTGCCAGGCCGTCTATTTGTTCCAGCTTTCCATGGAACCAGATGGTTATATTGAGCACGGAGCCCCGCAGGTTCTTCAGGCCGTCCAGGTTAATGAGTTCCGGGTTAGAATCTATGGTCAGGCTGGTTCCATTAATACTGGTTAATCCCGATAACCCATCGATATTCTTCAGTATTTTGTTCCCGGTGATCTGCAGGCCTGTCTCCTCTGTAAAGCCGGAAGCGATGCTTTCCAGGGCTTCCAGCCCGTTGAGGTTCTCTAATTTATCGTTGTATAAAATACTGAGTGATCCCCCGATACTTTTAAGGTTCTTCAGGCCTTTCAGATTTTCAATGGAGGAGAAGGTCATGTCTACATTACCGGGAATAGTAGTGCAATGGCCGTACGTAACGCCAAAGTCATCGATCTCCTCCTGGGTCTTGAAACTCACATCCCCTGCAGGGCACTCTTCCGGCTCAGATGAGCATGCCGCAATCACCGCTGCCGTAGTAGCACATTCGCCCAGGTTACCGGAGATGGTACGGGGCCGGGTGGTAGCCAGGTAAGCACAGATATTGGGCAGGTTACACACTGAAAGCCCGAAGGCACCGTTGGCTCCCTGGTTGCCCTCAATGGTCAGCCGCTTGATTTTATCAGCCGGGATATTTTTGAGGCCTTCAATAGACTCCAGTGCTTTGTTAGCATAAAGATTGATTTCCCCGTTAAAGTCTTGCAGGCCCCCCAATCCGTTCAGGTTAAGTAAGCCATTTGACCGGAAGTCCAGGTTTCCGCCGAGTTTTTTTAAGGCAGAAAAACCCTCCAGGCTCTCCAGGCTCGTGTTATTCTCTATACTGAGGTTGCTGCCAATTTCGCTAAGAGAACCAAAGCCTTCTATCTTCTCCAGGCCTTCGTTATTCATGAGCATAAATGACCCTCCGATCTTCTTTAAAGAGGACATTCCATCCGTGGTAACCAGGTTGCCGTTCGTCTGAATATTGAAATACCCGCCAATAGTTTCCAGACTGCCCGCTCCGGTAAATTCTTCGAGATAGTAGTTTCTAAACAAACGGAGAAAGCCTTTTATGCTTTTCAGTTTTCCAAGTCCACTGAGGTTTTCCAGGTAAGTGTCATCAATTACCAGGTTCCCGCCAATAGTTTCCACGTTGACCAGCCCGGCCAGGCTTTCAATCTTTGTTCCTTCGATAGTCACATTACCCGGCAGATCTTTACAGTGCCCGAATTTTGTTCCGAATTCATCTATCCTATCCTGTGTGATGAACGACACGTTACCTGTAGGGCACTCAGCAGGTGCGGCAGAGCAGGAGGCCACCACCGCATTGGCATCCGCGCAGCTCCCCAGGTTACCTGAGATGGTACGGTCTCCTGAACCCGCCAGGTAGGCGCATATATTGGGAAGATTACAAACAGACAGGGCTCCGTTATTGCTCAGCTCAAGTTTCCTGATCTTTTCATACGGCAGACCTTTGAGTCCCTGAAGAGAGTTAAGTAAGGCGTTTCCTGAAATGGAGACCTCACCACTCCTGGAAAGGGTGGTAAAATCTGTTATACCGGAGAGCCCGTCTACATGGGTCAGCAGCGGATTATTGCTTATCGAAATCCGGGTAGCCTTGTTTATACCCTTCAGGCCATCTATCTGCTGTAACTTTGTGTTGCTTCCTACGGCTACCAAGCCTGCCTGTGAAGCCGTCACGTTCTTCAAACCATCCAGGTTGGTCAACTCCGGATTGGCCTCTATCAACACGTCAGAGCCGTTCAGGTTCTTTAATCCACTCAGCCCGTCTAGGTCTTTCAGGATTTTGTTATCCCACAGGGATAACATGGCTGTAAAGGAAGAGGAGCCCCCCCCTATACTTTGCAATGCTTCCAGGCCATGCAGGTCAGATAACTTCGGATTTTTATCGATACGAAGGTTCCCGCCAATGAGCTCAATACCGGCCAGCTTGCTCAGATCTTCAATGTCTTCGCCCTCAATATATACATTTCCTCCTATGGAGTTGCAATGCCCGTAAGTGACCGCGAAGTCATCTATCGACTGCTGGCTGAGGAAGAAAACATCTCCTTTGGGACAGGGAGCCGGCAAAGAAGCGCAACTGGTAGTAACGGCCTGTTCATCCAGGCAGTTCTGCAGGTTGTTCCGGATGGTTCTGCTCCGGCTGGTACCTAAATATTCACAGAGATTGGGCAGGTTACAGACAGACAGAGCCGGGTTATCCCTGATAATCACGTTTCTCATAGTTTCCGGGTTAATATTTTTTATCCCGGCGATACTGGTTAAAACTTCATTATTGTCAATTTCCAGCTGGTTATTAATCCCTGTTATTCCCTCCAGTCCCTCCAGGCTGGCCAGCCTGCTGTTTGCACTTATGAGTATGTTTCCTTTTAGTGTCTGAATTCCTCCTAATGCCGCAATGCTTTCGAGAGCATAGTTATTCTCAATTTTGAGATTACCGTTCACCTCGGTAAGGGACGAGAGTCCGCTTATATTACTAAGGCCATTTACGACAGTACCGTATTTTTCTGAATTAAGGTATAACTGCAGCCCGCCGGTCTTTTTCAGATTAGAAAAGCCGGTTACCGAGCTCAGCACCGGATTACTGCCAATATAAAGTTCTGCAGAAATCTCTTCTATTCCATTAAGCCCCGAGACCTCTTTCAACTTATCATTTCCATTGATCCAGATACTCTCTTTTACTTTCAAAAGGCCGTTAAGCCCGCTCAGGTATTCCAGGCTGGTGGATCTGATACTAAGCCCTCCACCTATCTCCGTAAGGTGATTCAGCCCATCCAGGTTGGTAATATTGGCTGTTCCCGAAGAGGGGCCAATAATTACATTTCCGGGCATCACCGTACAATGTTTATAATTTATCCCGAACTGGACTATTTCCTCCTGATTTTCAAACTGTAAATCACCGGTAGGGCAGGCCACAGCCACACTACATGCGGCACTAAGAGATATAGCATCTCCACAGGCGCCCGCATTGCCGGATATGGTACGGGGCTTAGCGGTTCCCATGAAAGTACAGATGTTAGGCACATTGCACAAGGATAGAACGGTGTTCTCCTGTATGGTCAGCTCTGTGATTCCCTCCGGATTTATATTCCCAAGCCCATCGATAGAACTTAGCTGTTTGTTCCGGATTAACTCCATCTCTCCCCCCATACTTGTAATACCGCTGAGCCCGTCCAGGTTCTGCAGTACGTCGTTATTGTTTATATAAATCCACCTGGTTACGGTCTGCAAAGCCGTCATCCCCGAAGCCTGTTGCAGCTTCTTATTATATCCCAGGTATAATCCCCCCACCGTATGGAGCCCGGACAGGCCACTGAGATCCTGAAATTCTGAATCTACTATCGCCAGCTCCCCGCCCACAGACTTTAACGCGGCAAGCCCGGCAAGTGACATCAGCTGAGGATTATCTTCAATGACCATCCCTGCCCAATCTTCCCCTACTTTTTCGAGGGAAGAGAGACCGGCAAGACTCTGCAGCTTCGCATTATCATAAATATTAAGTGCCTCTTTTATTTCTGTAAGGCCGGATAAGCCTGTCAATTCACGAAGTTCTGCATTGTTGCTTATCGCCAGTGTACCGCCAATGGTATGCAGGGCCGACAGCCCGTTGAGATTTTCCAGGGCGGTGTTTTCTATTGCCAGATACCCCCCGATACTCTGCAGGTTCTGCAGCGGGCTAAGATCTGAAATACCCCCTGACAGATTAATGTTTCCGCTGATGGTAGTACAATGCGAATACTGTGTGAGAAAACCATTCAGACCTGCCTGGCTGGTATAATTAAGGTTTACAGGGCAAGGACAGTTCATGGATACTTCAACGGCTGTGCGGGCGCTTTCCTGCGGGGAGTTAGGAATGATTTTCCGTACACCGAAAGTCCCTGTAGCATAAATCACCCCGTTATTATCGGTGGTCATCCCTGATATTCCAGGAAAGAAACTTGCATCTTTACCTGCTCCGATACCGTTATTTCCTCCTCCGGCAAGGCTGATGACAATCCCATCTGTGCCTATTTTTCGTATAATTCCCTCATCCACTACATAGATATTCCCGGAAGGGTCTACGGTAATCTTCTGCGCTTCAGAGAAACTGGCATTAGAGAGAAGACCATTAACGGAGGTGTCATCATCTCCTCTGACCACCGTGGTTACCTCTCCGGAGGGCGTTATTTTCCGGACTCTCCCTGCCCATCCCTCTGTAACATAAATGTTGCCGGCATTATCAACCGTTATTCCGGAGATGGACGAAAATTTCGCATTACTGCCATTTCCATCCTGGTACCCTTCTGCTCCCCCCGCCACTGTAGACACCATTCCTGCAGTGCTTATTTTCCGGACAGACATATGATTTACAAAATAGATATTCCCGGCCGGATCAGTCGCTATCAGGCCAATGCCGCTGAATTTAGCAGTAGCTAAAGGCCCATCCTCCATTTCGGGTCCTTCACTTCGCGCCAGGGTTATCACCATTCCATCCGTGCCGATCTTCCGGATGTTTCCACCATCTGCTACATATATATTTCCTGAATTATCCACCGCAATATCGGATGGCAGCTCAAATTCAGCTTCAGCGATAGGGCCATCGGTATAATACCCGATAGGATTAGCCCCGGGTCCCGTATAGGATCTTCCCGTTCCGGCCACTACACTGACGCTACCGTCAGGGGCAATTTTTTTGATCTGGTAATTCCTGGCGTCAGCCACATACAGGTTACCCGCATTATCAGAAGCAATGCCCTCAGGCTGATAGAATCCACTGCCTAACGAGCTTACGGAAGAGAAGGAAGCTGCATCTCTTTGTGCTACATAATAGGTACCTGCATTCAGCGGTGTATTGGCCTGTAACGGTGCCCCTCCGGAAGCCGAAGAATACCACAAAGCTGCATTTCTCTGATCAACCGTGGCCTGCAACTTCCCCACCACAGACTCCGGCCCCGGGCAGAACATCTGAACGGGTGGAGCCTGAGGCGGGGATACCTGAGCAAACGCTCCGGTGATGCAGGAAATCAAACAAATCAGGGGGTAGATATATCTTTTCATAGGACTACATGTTTACTTATTTACCGACATACAAAGCTAGTTTCAGGTAGTATCGATGTAAATCCGTGAAAACCTACATTTTACTATAGGAAAACCTATATAGGTAAACCTGTATCCCCGTAGAGGCGCAAAAGTTCCGGCCTCTACGGGGAATAGTATCAACGTTCATTTTTAATTACCCTCAGGGTTCTTACTTCTCCTCCCGAGCTTACGCGCAGCACATACACGCCCACCTCTAACTTATCGGTATGCATCTGCAACACTTTTTGCTTTCCACTGTAAGCCTGGCGTATGACTACATTGCCCATCAGGTCAGAAAGCAATACCTCGCCGTTCTCCGCTTCACTCACGATTTCCACCTGCATCCTGTCTCTAACAGGATTGGGCCAGATGCGTATATTCAGTCCCGGCCCTTCTGCCACACTCTCCTCTTTCAAAAGGGGTGTTTTTGCCGCCGCCTCTCTCACCCGGTCTCTCTTCTCTCCTCCTGCCAGCAGCACCTCATCTTCCCTGGCCGTACACAGCACTCCGCCTCCAGACCACTCCGTGTTCCTCCCTCCCCTGATCCGATCCGCTGCAAAGAAGCCCTCCAGGTATTTCTCCTTCCGGCCCCTCGTCTTCAAACTCCCACGGCTGTGTACATAACCCTTCACCTCTGACTCATTGCCGATCTTCACATCCCCGCCGGCATATACCTTCACCTGCTCGCCCGCTACGTTAAACTCTACCCCTCTCCCCAGCTTTACCCCGTCTCTGACCAGCAATGCCGTCATTCCACTGAAGCTCACCTGCGCCCCCTTCTTCAATTTCAGGCTCCGGACCTTCACATCCCCACCGCTAAACACTACCTTCGACTCCTTCTTCCCTTTAATCCTTCCGTAGCTCCCCTGCGCAAACGTCCGAGTCTCCCCTTTCTTTATCTTCTCCCTCTTCTTCTCCTTCTGGTCATTGCC